>JAEEGL015840086.1_pt1 | contig 26858 bp, 24 predicted proteins | sample 9134231 | NCBI WGS metagenome assembly JAEEGL01 (sample SAMN16246548, study PRJNA631951) | gut metagenome | biome: gut microbiome; feature: rumen; material: fiber-attached | host: Bos | place: Iran: Karaj | collected 2018-10 | reverse complement strand
GTAATCTCCAGGGGCGGAGGTGATGATATAGTTGTCTAATCTTGTAAAAGGCATGTGGGTAACTCTTGATAGTGAAGATACAAGAATCATCGATAATAATGAGCTGTCTGATATCAAGATTCAGGAGTCTTATGAGGAAGAGATGCGGCGCCGTGCAAGGCAAAGTGCCCAGATGCAGGGTGAAGACGGCATGGATGGAATGGATGACATGTACGAACCCTCTTTTAACGAAGGGATTCCTGCTGAACCGATTGACAGACTGATGGAAGATCAGGAGGGCATGGATGGAATGGACGGTATGCCCTCTGAGATGAGTCTGTCTGATTTTGATGGCGAAGACGGTGCTATGCAGGGCGGACCCGGTGGTCAGGATTATGGCGGACCAGGTGAGGCCTATGGAGCTGGATCTTATGATGGAGGCCAGAGTTATGGCGGGGGCCCTAATGAAATGCCGCCTAATATTCAAAAAGATATAGATCAGATCTTAAACGATGCCCAGGTTCAGGCTAATCAGATAGTTGCAGATGCAAGAATGCAGGCTGATCAGATCCTGAATCAGGCGAGAGAAGAAGGACACCGCCAGGGTTATGATGAAGGCTTTCAGGAAGGCATGGCCAAGTCCGAGGATAAGGTAGAAAAGACTATTCAGAAAAAAGAAAAAGAGCTTGAGGCAAGATACGAGCGCATGACCCAGTCGGTTGAGCCTGAAATGGTTGATACACTGACAAGGATTTATGAGCATGTGTTCAATGTATCTTTTAAAGACGATAAGGAGATAATCCTTCACCTACTCCAGACAGCTCTTTCAAGAATAGAGTCAAGCGGAAGCCTTCTTATACACATTTCGCCTGATGACTATGACATGATAACGGATGCCAAAGAGCAGCTTATGCAAAACGTTGTAAGTCCTGACACAGCACTTGAGCTTGTTGAAGATCCAACGCTTAAAGAAAATGAGTGCATCATCGAAACAGATGGAGGAATCTTTGACTGCAGCGTAGGAGTTGAGTTAGAAGAACTTGGAAGAAAGATAAAGCTTCTTTCGTTTGATAGAAGAAAATAGTAGATACTTTTGGAGAGCTTCGAAGAAATTGAACAATCCTGTAGTCATAAGGTGACAAAAGGATTTTTTGACACCTACTTCATATTAATTGGATATAAATAATATTTTTGCTAGCTAAAATACGTATCAGAAATCCGGATCTTATAGGAGCAGCGAATAATGTCAAGTGGGCTTATTGATTTTAGTAGATATAGAAAGCTTGAAGCACAGACCTTTTATCGTACAAGAGGAAAGGTAATAAATATCGTCGGTCTTACCATCGAGTCAGCAGGACCCGATGCCAAGATGGGCGATATTTGCTATATCTATCCCAAGCAAAAGGGAGATGAGTCTCCTGTTAAATACTCCGGAAAGCCTACTATGGCTGAAGTTGTAGGTTTTTCTAACGGACGAGTCCAGCTGATGCCTTATGAGAATACAAGTGGTATAGGTAGCGGTTCTATAGTTGAAAATACCGAGTCTCCCCTTAGGGTAAACGTTGGCGACGGCCTCCTTGGTCAAACTCTTGACGGACTTGGTCGAATTGATGGAACCAGTTATGGACAGGGGCATGTTCTTGAAAACGGAATCTCATATTCAGTAGAGAATCAGCCTCCGGATCCTATGACCAGAGACCCTATATCAGAAGTATTGTCTCTGGGAGTCAAGGCAGTTGACGGGCTTCTTACAGTCGGTAAAGGCCAGCGTATAGGTATTTTCGCAGGTTCAGGTGTTGGTAAGTCAACGCTCCTTGGAATGTTTGCTCGTAACACCAAAGCTGACATCAACGTAATAGCCCTTATTGGAGAGCGTGGAAGAGAGGTTCGCGAGTTCATAGAAAGAGACCTTGGAGAAGAAGGTGTTCAAAGGTCAGTTGTTGTAGTCGCAACTTCTGATAAGCCTGCTCTTGAACGTGTAAAGGCGGCTAAGACTGCAACTTCAATTGCAGAGTATTTCAGAGACCAGGGCAAAGATGTGCTTCTTATGATGGACTCTTTAACCCGTTTTTCCATGGCTCAAAGAGAAATAGGCCTGGCAAGCGGTGAACCTCCTGTATCAAGAGGATATCCGCCGTCTGTATATGCTGAAATGCCAAAGCTACTTGAAAGAGCCGGTAAATCTCAAAAAGGGTCTATAACGGGCCTTTATACAGTTCTTGTAGATGGTGATGACTTTAATGAGCCTATCACAGATACAGCAAGATCTATTCTGGATGGACATATAGTCCTTAACAGAAAGCTTGCGCAAAAGAATCATTATCCTGCGATTGACGTACTTCAAAGTATATCAAGATGTATGTCTGCTATAGCGTCTCCCGCTCAGAAGCGTTCTGCAGGAAGATTTAAGAACGTAATGGCAACCTATAATGATGCGGAAGATCTTATAAACATCGGAGCATACAGAAAGGGTGCCAACAAGAATATAGACTATGCGATCGATAAGATAGATGCAGTCAATGATTTTCTGCTTCAGTCAACGGATGAGAAGTTTTCATTTGAAGAAATAATTGATCAGCTGGAAACTCTTTTTCCAGATGAACCTAAAAAGACTGAATAATAATAGGTGTTGGAAAGATCTTTGTTTGAGAATTTGGAGTTATGTTTTGCGGTTTTGATCATCCTTTTTTGATAATTAGAAAAAATATGATCATGTGGCCTGGAGGTTATATTGGCGAAGTTCGTTTATAGTATGCAGAGTGTCCTGAATTTAAAGATCAAGACAGAAAACCAGTCCAAAATGGAGTTTGGTGCTGCTCAGATGCGTCTTAACGAAGAACTCGACAAGATGGACCGCCTCCAAAGACGCCTTGAAGATTACATGCTTCAGGGAGAAGAACTTCAGGCAAACGTCCTTGATGTGCAGGAAATTTTGTTTAACAGAAATGCTGTTGAGAACGTAAAAGCTCAAATTGAGGACCAGAAACTGAATATAGAACAGGCTGAAAAGATAGTAGATGAAGCAAGACTTAAATTGTCCAAGGACATGCAGGAGCGCAAGATGCAGGAGACTCTGAGAGAAAGAGCCTTTCAGGAGTATCTTCAGGAAGAAAAAGATGCAGAGTTCAAGGAAAGCGACCAGAGAACCAGCTTTACCTACGGACAGAAGATCAATAAGAGCAGGTAGAATGAGAGGATCGACATATGGCTGATAAAAAGAAAAAAGAAAAAGAGCCCGAAAGACCAGCATACACATTGCCCGATGATCCTAAGGAGGCAATGAAACAACTTAAAGCCGATAGAAAGCAGCTACGTTCTGACCAGAAAGCTGCAGCTAAAGAAGCGAGACTTCGTGCAAAAGAAATGGAAGAAGCGGAAGCTGAGCTTAATGGAGATATCCATGGTGGCCTTGGATCTTTTCTTCTGATCCTTTTGATAATACTTGTGTGGATGCTCCTTATGGCCATAATGATCAAGTTCAATATCTTAGGACTTGGTGATACATTAACGCCTGCACTCAAGAACGTGCCTTATATAAGGAACCTTCTTCCAAATGCACAGATTACTCAGATGAATAGTGAAGAAAATTCAGAAGAGGTTCTTGTTGATAATTCTGATTATGTAGCATCTCTTGAAAGAGAACTGTCTAATCAGCTTGCGCTTAATGCTTCTTTGTCCGCAACTATAGACAAGCTTAACGCAGAGGTGGCAAGACTTGAACCTTTCGAAGAAGAACAGGCTGAATTCGACAAGCAAAGACAGCAGTTCTATCAGGACATAGTCTACAACGATAATGCCCCTGATGCCAGTGCCTACGCATCCTACTATGCAATGATATCTCCTGAAGAAGCTGCAAAGATCTATGAAGAGATAGCAGCAAGTGAAGTTTCCGATGAAGAAGTTAAAGTCTACGCTGCGACTTTCTCTGCCATGAAACCAAAGGAAGCAGCGGCTATCTTTAACAACATGTCCAATATAACCCTTGTTGCAAGAATACTTCAGCAGATGGGAAGTGATGACAGGGCTAAGATCATGGGCAAACTCGACACGGATGTAGCAGAGAAAGTAACGGAACTTCTTGAACCTGAAGGACTTCCGGGTCTACCGGGGGACAACGCGGCGGGGACTTAAACGCTCGAGGTGAGAAGATTCCTGCGGGTGGCAGTTAACAAATGGTTTTGGGGTCGTGAAAATTTTATGGAATTCAAGGCATGATAGCTGGAAATATTATATTCCAGGGTCCGAAACTCGCTTCGCTCAGACATGCGGACCCTAAGCGGAATATAATATCTCCATCTATCAAGCTCTTGAATTCAATAAAATTTTCAAAGACCTCAAAACCATTTGTTAACTGCCACCCACAGGAATCTTCAAGGTATAGTGGGCGTTAGGTAAGAGAGTGTGTGCAAGAGCGTTTAAGCATAGAGGGTAAGTTTACGTATTTTCAGGAATATTAAAGGTATAGAGTATATATATTTGATAAAGTTTACTAACACTTGGTATTGATTAGAAAATCTTGGTTTTGATATAATTTCCCAAAAGATTAGTATGAAAATTTGAGGAATATGGGGAGGGAGAACTGGCTATGGGAGCAGTAGATAAGGTTGTTTTGGAACTTAAAAAGATTGGTGCAGAGGTTATTAAGCACAAGTGTCTTATAGCACTTCTTATTTTGCTGGCTACGCTTTCGGGATCGGTTGCTTCTGCTAAGGCTACAGATCTTCCAGTTTTTTCAAGATCAGTTGAAACGCTTGATGAATCTAAGACGGTAGTTATGAAGGTCACGGGTGCTACGATCGCGCTTTCATTTGCGATAACGCTGCTGCCTGATGACTGGGGAACACCGCTTGCGGATTCTCTGGCGGATATGAATAAATATCTGGTGTTTATGCTAGGGATGATCTATTTTGAGAATCTTCTGGTGACTAAAGGCATACCGATCATATTCAAATATTTACTTCCTATAGCATTTTTATTATTGATAATATATCTTATTGCCACCACGAAGTGGGTGAAGAGGGTTGCTATAAAGCTGTCTTTGAAGATTTTTGCCCTTTCGCTTGTGCTTATCTTAGTGGTGCCTTGTGGAACGGCTATATCCAATCGTCTGTGCTCAGGTTCCATGTCATATGTGAATGATGCGATAACTCTGGCAGAAGATGGGGCGGACAAAGTGGAAGGCATGTCCGAAAATGCATCTGAAGAAAAGAGTTTTTATGAAAGAATATCCGAGCTTTTTAACACAGCAATAGGAGGAGTGCAGGATCTGTTTAACTATTACAAAGGAATTGTCGGTAAGTTCGTAAATTCTATTGCTATACTCGCAGTTGCATACTGTGTTATTCCTGTTTTGACTTTCCTTATACTCTTTTGGATACTAAACCAGATGCTCCAGTTAGAAAGCTTTAGAAGTCGTGGGGATTTCTTTTTGAGGGAAAAAACAAAAGAAGATAACAGAGATTTTACCGAGAATAAAGAGATGAAGAGTTAATAAGGAACTCTTATCCGGGTTAACTTTATTAAAATTGGTAAGTTATTACAGCATCATTTTTGGTGGGAGAGTTTATGAAAAAAGCAACCGTATTTAAAGTAATTAGCATCGTTTTTTGCGTTATCTGCATCATTTCTTCAATTGTGATCTGGCTTATATATAAAGACCATAAAAGTTATGATCTTTCGAAATATAGAGATGGCGTAACAGTTGTCGATCCTAATACCATAGTTCTTAGCGATAGCGGAGTCAGAGTTTCATTTTCTGAAGTGATCCTGTCAAAACCTAATGAAACTCGGAAACTTGTTGTGTTTGAACAGGAAGGTACTGTCAGTTATACGATCGAAGACAGAATGTTTAGCTTCCTTGATGCTGAGTCAACCAAAAAGTACCAAACAGTTAAATATACCGGCAAAGGCTCTTTTATCGTAGAACTTGATGAACTGACCGCTGCTAATATAATTGATGACAGCGAAAATAAAGTTCTGACGATCAAGATTCCGCATCCAAGACTTGATACCATCGATATTGACCCAAACAAGGTTGAAATCGGCGAGCAAACTACCGGCTTCTGGGCTATTGGAACAATCAAACTCACCCTTTCAGACTACAACATAATAGAAACAGAGCTCAGAGACAGATTAGTAGAAAAATTCAATACCACTGCCAATGGCCAAGAGGCAGATGACCTTGCTCTTGATGCCGTATATGCCATATATGCGCCGGTTGTTGAGGCTGTAGATAGTGATTATGAACTGAGGATTGAATTTCAATAAAAGAAGTTTTTTATCAAAAAGGAGATTCTGGAAGCTCATAGAATGGAGGCGAAGGAAAAGAAGTAATTAAACATAATTAATAATCGATAGAATCGATAAATCCCACAGCAAGGAAAAAACCCTTACTGTGGGATTTTTTAATTGCAACGATTTTCTCCGCTACTTCCTACTACGCGTTTTTGTGAGAGAAACGATACCGCAGATTTGGCAGAAACCACTGATATAATCCTCGAGCGTAATCCGTACGAGGAGTGTCCAGGGGCATCGTATGTCAATTCGTAACAACACTGTACGTATCCAATTACCCTAATGCGAACAGTAAAAGCCCCTACGACGAGTGGCAAGGTAGCTCGAGGATTATATCAGTGGTTTCTGCCAAATCTCCCCCCCGCTATCCCCCAAAACGCTCCCCATTTCTTTTTTATCAGAAAAGGTTATCCCTTTTGCAATTCACTCCGATATATGTGATGACAAGTAATATATGCGCAGGGAAGCGCGTCTAAAGTTCTTAAGCAAATCCATGACACGGAAGTCAAAGATATAGCTGGAAAGGAGCGACAGTACATGCCAGGAAGCACAATGGGCGAAGCCTTAGTACTCCCTCTGATGCCGCAGATAACTACAGGAACGCGGCAGCAAGGCAAAGTACAACAGGCGACCAAAGGCGGTGATTTTGGCAGTGTCATCGAGGATGCAAGACTATCGAACATATCAGGATCAAACAATTCACTACAAAAAGATAGTACATTGCAAAACACCGGACAGACCGCTTCACAAAAAGATGTGAACAACAAAGGACGGACAGACGCAGAAAACAGAATAAAGGATTCAAAAACAGACACTAAAAAAGCAGAAACAAATAGACCAGACAAGAAACAGACACAAGGCATTAAAGAAGAGAACAAGGCAAACGATCTTGAAAACAAAATCTCTGAGATAAGCGAAGATTTAGAAGATGCAGGCAAAGAGCTGGTATCAGAGATAGCCGATGAACTTGATGTAACAGATGAAGAAGTATTAGAGATTTTAGCACAGCTTGGATTGACACTAACAGATCTTTTTAATCCTGAGAATCTGACACAAGTGGTAATGGAAGTCACCGGTACAGAGGATGTTTCAGAGATTCTAATGGATGAAGATCTTTCACATTCACTGCAAGACCTGATGGAAAGCGCTCGCAAGATGATCGAGGACATAGCTACAGATTACGACGCTAAGCCTCAGGAGATAGATCAGATGCTTGAAACTCTTAAGACGCTTCAAGGAAAAGATCTTTCAGGAACCTTTGAACAAAACATTAAGAATCTAAAAGGCGCAGAACCTAAAACATTAGAAGACAAGATAGAGATTGAAGCATCAGATAAAGGTCTTTTAGAAAGCGAACAGGTAAAAGAAAGTAAAGATACTGAAAAACACGAAGGCGAAGGCAAAGAATTTAAAGGCGAAAACAACAATCTCTTTTCCCATACAGATGAGATCAAAACTCCTGAAATGAATCCTTATCAGCAAATGGTAAATGACCTGAAGAATGCATTTAATGAAGCAGTAAATGAAAGCACAAGACCTCAAGCTCAAGGCACAAATCCATTGGACGTTATAAACCAGATCACAGATTACATGAAAGTTAACGTCAAAGAGACAATGACATCAATGGAGATACAACTTCATCCCGCAAGTCTTGGAACAGTAAGAGTCATGGTAGAGCAGGCACAGGACGGCGGAGTTACAGCAAGATTCACAGCCAGCACAGAAGAAGCCAAGACAGCACTTCAGACACAGCTAATACAGCTTCAGCAAAAACTCGATGAACAAGGCATCAAGGTAAACGCAGTAGAAGTAGCAGTTGATGCACACGCATTCGAACAAAACCTTGAAAAAGGAAATCAGCAGAACGCATCAGAGAAGGAAGAAAAACGTCAGAGCAGAATACGAAGAATTAACCTTGGAGACCCGGACCTATTGCAGGAGGGAACCTTGGAGCTCGACGAAGAAACAAGACTGGCAGCCGAAATGATGGCAGCAAACGGACAGACAGTTGACTACCAGGCTTAAGTGGTCAGAATCACAAAATGGTCTGATCCCCGGCCACAAAAGGTCAAAGTAACGAGGTGGAAAAAATGGCAGTAGATGCAATAGTAAAAGATGGAGTAATCGTAAATAACAGTAAAGCTGCTTCAGAAAAAACGGAAACCACATCTAACAACAAGATCGGCGAATACAAAGAGCAGTTCATGCAGCTTCTGTGTGCACAGATGAAATATCAGGACCCCCTGGAACCTACTTCCAACACAGAGTATATTTCACAGTACGCTCAGTTCACACAGGTTGAGCAGATGCAGAATCTGGCTAACACAGTAGCACTTAACAGAGCAGCCGACATGGTAGGCAAGACAGTTCAGATCAAACAGGTAGATGAAGATACCGGCGAAGTTAAGTCTATCGTTGAAGGTAAGGTTGATTTCGTTTCTTATGAAAGCGGCGATTCTTATGTAAGCGTAAACGGTAACAAGTACAAGCTCGACGATGTAAATGCAGTTGTCGATGGCACATATTATGACAACACGCAGCTGGCAGGAACCGTACTTGAAATGCTGGATAAGCTCCCGGCTGTAGATTACATAACACTTTATGCTGACAAAGAAAATATCGAGAAGATGCTCGGAGCATACGAATCAATGACAGGTGATCCTTCAGCATTCTTTACGGCAACAGAACTCACCAAGATCTCACAGTACGCTCTGAAGTATGCAGACCTTATGGAAAAAGCAGTAACGGAAGCAGAAAAGACTTCAGGAAACAGACAGGTTGAAGAAGTTCAGGAATCTGAGGAAGTAGACAACGATTAAAGTAATAAGTAAAAGACTTTCAACAAACATCTAAAGTAAAAGCTTACAAAAAGGGAATAAGGGGGTTAAAGAAAAATTTAGCCCCCTGAAATAGAAAGGAGAAGATATACAAATGAATAGTTTGAATCCATCCTTTCTTTCCATAGATCAAGTTCAGGGTCAGTACCTGGGCAAAGACAAAGTTTCAAAACCAAACGTCCAGATCGGTGAAGGCAAGGAATCATTCGCATCCATTCTGGACAAAGCGCAGGAACTGAAAAAACTAAACGAGCCGCTTAAATTCTCAAAACACGCAGCAGCAAGGCTAAGCGACAGAAATATCGAAATCACAAAACAGCAGCTTGAACGCCTGAATCAGGGAAAGATACAGGCAGGAGAGAAAGGAATCAGCGAATCACTTATACTGGTCGATTCATTAGCATTCATAGTAAACGTACCAAACAATACAGTGGTTACAGCAATGAATCAGAACGACAAGAGTGATAGCAAAGTATTTACAAATATCGATGGAGCAGTAATAGCATAAGGCCGGACTTAAGAAAAAAGATTTTTTCTACAAAGAGGTCTAGAAAATCCCGACTGACAGAAGGATTTTTCAAGAAGTATTCTGCTCCTGCTGATACCAATCTTTTTCATGGTTTTGCTTTAAATGGTAAATTCGAATAATTTACCGGATGGTGGCAAAACGTGAATGGTATCGACAAGTAGGAGGTTTTTATCTATGTTAAGATCAATGTATTCAGGTGTTGCAGGTCTCAAGACTCACCAGACCAAGATGGATGTTATCGGTAACAACATCGCCAACGTAAACACCACATCTTTTAAGTCCCAGTCTATCAGCTTTTCAGATCTGATGTACCAGACAACACAGCACGCATCAGGCTCAACCGAAACAACCGGTGGTGTCAATGCGCGTCAGATAGGTCTTGGTGCTCAGTCAGCTTCTATTGCAACAGCTATTGAAACCCAGGGCGCAACCCAGACAACCAATAACCCATACGACCTTATGATTTCCGGTGAATCATTCTTTATCGTAAACGACGGAACTCAGAATGTATACACACGTGACGGTTCATTCTATGTAGATGGTAATGGTAATCTTGCAACTCAGTCAGACGGCTTCTACATCATGGGATGGATGGCAGTTACTGATGAAGAAACAGGCGTTACATCAATCAACACAAACGGCGGTCTCACAAAGCTCCAGATCATGTCAGACGAGACCAGCACATTCCCACCTGAAGGAACATCACAGGCAGTTATCAGCGGTAATATCGACGCTAAGGATACAAACATCACATCATCCGCAGGTAAAAAAATAGCTCTTGAGTTCTATGATAACCTTGGTTACCTCTACACAGCAGAGTTCACGATCAAGGACGTAGACGACGAGAAGAATACATATACAATGACACTTACAGACATCATGGATTCTGACGGTGTATCAGTAGGAGCAGAGCAGCTTGCAAACGTTCACCTTGGAAGCGATGCTCAGGCAGGTGTAACTAATCAGGTTCCCGGCGTACTTAAATCAGGATACTATGTATCTAACTATTCTGCTGCAAAAGGAACAGCAGACTTTGCACTTTCTGATAGCGACAGCACAACAACTGATACAACAATGTTCTCGGCAGTTCCGACAAGTGGAAAGCTTACAGACCTTGATACTGCCGGTGTATTAAATGACCTTTACAACATAGTAATTGACGATGATAACTTCTATGCAGATGATACATATACAATGGATAATCTCGGAAATCTTACGATTTCCCATACTGGTACAGTTGCAACAACAACAAGAAAAGGTGTAGTACAAGATACTAATACATCATCTTACAAAGTATCCGTATCAGGCGCTGTAGCAACTATCAACTATACAACAACAACAGGAACACTTACATCTGATGCTGATGGTGGTAAATATACAGGAATTTCTTCAGCTCTTAAGACAGCATATGCTATACCTACTGGTCTTCCGACATCAGCTACTTATCACACGACAGATGGTAATACTGTTACCCTTACAGTGCCATCAACTAAATCCCCTGAAGTTAAAAGCGGATACAGTGTTAACGTAACTAGCGGAGTTGCAACTATTACATCAGGTGCAGAAATTACTAACTCGACTCCTGTAAAAGGAAAATTCGCTAATCTTAAAGCTGCAATACTTGAATATTACGGACTTGATGGAACAGAATATGAAGATCACACAGATGCAACATATTCACTGGCATCTGATGGAACAATGACAGTTAAATATTCAGTTGAAACTTCAGGTACAGAAACTGTTACAACTGACGCTAAAGCACTTGCTTCTACTTATGTATTTGATAGTGAAGATACATCAGTGGATCCTGCAACCATTACCATAGCTGATGCTACAGATCCTACAGATACTTCCTTACAAGCAACAATCAATAAGGCAGGTACACTTGATGCAACAATAGCTGCTTACTTTGGTATCTCAAGTGAGGATCTTGATACATATGGAACAGGTGCAACTTATGAGATAACTGTAGATGGAACGAACGCTTCAATAAAGGTTACATATGAAAAGACAACATCAGGAACCGAGGAGAAGACATTTACACATTCTATTATTGACACCGAAAATGTTAGCGTAAGCGTAGGTAAAGATAACGCAAAATACACAGACAAATCTAATATATCAACATACACACTTTCTTCGACCGGTAATCTTGCTGATCTTAAGAGTAATACAGATGCAGCAGCTATACTTGCAGCATTTGGACTTACTAGTGTAGATGAGTATGAATCAGATTCTGAGTATGCCCAGTCGCAGTATGTTATTTCATCAAGTGGACTTCAGATCACAAGCTATGAAGATAGCGATTATACACTTGATACAGCGTCCGGGTATTCAGCATCAGTATCAGGAAATACAGTAACAGTTTCACTTACAACTTCTGAAGATGTAGAAACTTCAGGAGATATGACAACTCTTTCATCTCTTGTAAAGAATGCATTTGGAATTTCAAGCGCAGACTTTGATACAAGCGAACCTTATGATACATACACGATAGAGATGGATGCTAACGGTGAAGCTTCACTTATTATCACAGATAACTCCTATAAGACAGTTGCAACAGAGTATAACCGTAACGAAATGACTCTCAACTACGATCATGCAAATGGTTCCTATATAGGAGCAACCTTCAAACAGGCAGATGGATCAGAGAATGGAATAGGATATTCAACAATCACAACTGATAAGATCATCCTTAACTTCAACCCTGATATGGATGATACAGTTAATCCTTGGACAGATGTATACCTCGATCTTAGTACAACAACCAACTACAACTCATCAGGAACATCAACACTTCAGGCTTCAAAGGGCGATCTTTTAGGTAATAACACAGGACGTATGATGGGTAGCATGACAGGTATTTCAATCTCCAAAGATGGTAAGATCTCAGCTTCTTACTCTAACGGTCAGACACTCCTTCTTGGACAGATTGCAACAGCAAGCTTCGCTAATGCATCAGGTCTTGAGAAGGCTGGTAACAACCTCTACACAGCAACACTTAACTCTGGTGACCCTGTAGTTCAGGATATCACAGTAAGCGGCGGTGCAATTTCAACAGGCGTTCTGGAAATGAGTAACGTAGACCTTTCAAATGAGTTCACTAACATGATCACAGCACAGCGTGGTTTCCAGGCGAACTCCAGAATCATCACAGTTTCAGATACACTCCTTGAAGAGCTTACAAATCTGAAACGTTAATAGAAGCTAACCCTTGCAGGCATCCGGCCCTAGTCAGATGCTTGCAAGGACACTTCGTTATTAGTATTACTAAAACAAAAGAAACTATAACGTTAATAATCTACAAATTTTACCAAAAATTGCAAAAATATTTGTGTCATTAGTATAAAATTGACAGACAAGTACAATATTTCGTGATATAATATTTTTTATAATAAACATTAATTGCGGAATTGATTGCACGAACCATGTCTATCTATTGTTATTCTCGTGTTTGAAAGTCCTGTCTTTCAAACCTTATTCTAAGATGGATAAAGGAGATTTAACGTGGATCTAGCTACAATAGCAGCTCTTGGTGGTGGAATTGTAATAATCCTTCTGGGAATTGCGACGGCCGGTGGTCTTCAGACTATTCCCAGTTACATTGATATACCGTCGGTTGTTATCACAATCGGTGGTTCTCTTCTTGCAACATTTGGTACCAATACGATGCCTGGTGCTATCACAGCACTTAAGACGGTTGGTGTTGTTATTAAGATGCCAAGTCTTGATATGTCAGGACTTGTAAAACAGATCGTTGATCTTTCCAATACCGCCAGAAAAGAAGGACTTCTTGCTCTTGAAGAAGCAGCTAACAGTATTGAAGACCCCCTTCTTAAAAAGGGACTACTTCTTACAGCAGACGGTACTGAGCCTGAGCTTGTAAGAGCCATTCTCGAGGCGGAGATTGATGCAGTTGATGCAAGACATAAGCTAAACATCAAGTTCTTTGAGGACTGGGCCAGCCAGGGACCTTCCTGGGGTATGATCGGTACCCTCATCGGACTTGTTAACATGCTTAATAACATGTCAGATGCATCTTCACTTGGACCTAACATGGCGGTTGCTCTTATCACGACATTCTACGGATCCGCCATCGCTAACTGGATTTGTTTCCCTATTGCAGAAAAACTTAAATTCGATAATGACGCGGAGCTTACATATAAAGGCGTAATGATAGAGGGAATCTTGTCTATACAGGCAGGAGAGAACCCCAGAGTAACAGAAGAAAAGCTTAAGGCATTCATGACTCCTTCAGAAAGAGAAGCTTACGATGCGGCTAATGGTGGTGGCGGAGGTGAGTAATGGCTAAAGCAAAAAAAGAAGCCCCGCCTAAAAAAGGATGTCCTGCCTGGCAGGGTACCTTCGGCGATCTTATGAATCTGCTTCTGTGTTTCTTCGTGCTACTTTTCTCAATGTCAACTTTGGATGCGGCAAAATATGAGGAAGTTGCAGCTTCCTTTAGTGCGGCTTTTGGTATTTTCAATGGTGGTCAGAATGCACTTGGCGATGGCGCTCTGATTGGAGACGGTGTATCACAGCTAAGTTCACTTTCTGCATATACAACTTCTATGGGCGCTTCTGCATCAGGCGATGCTGATGAGACAACAGATGCAACAAGCGGAGAAGATGTATCTGAAGGCGGTCCTGACGTCTCTGAAGCTGAAGCAACACTTGAAGCAGCCCAGATGGAAGCTTCAGAGCAGCTTGCAAAAGAAGTTACCGAGGCTCTTCAGGCCGGAATGACTGAAGAAGAAAAGGCAGAACTTACAGAAGAGGAAGTAATATCTGACGTAATACTTAACTATACAAGCCAGTATGTGCAGCTTACCATTAGCGGATCACTCCTGTTTGCATCAGGTAGCGCCCAGCTTCAGGAAAGTGCATATCCTGTACTTGATAAGGTTGGAGCCGTACTTGAAAGCTACGCAGGCGGAACTATTGAGATCGAAGGTCATACAGATAATGTGCCCATCAGTAATGCTATGTTTGCTAATAACGATGAGCTTTCTGATGCACGTGCACTTTCTGTTTTCTATTATATTTTGGATGTAACAGAACTTGATCCTGCTAATATCAAGCATTCAGGAAGAGGAGAATATGTACCGGTTGCTGATAACACAACAGCAGAAGGCAGAGCAAAGAACAGACGTGTAGAAATTAGAATATATAATCCTTTAAGTTCCTCATATTAAAAAAGGAGAACGATTATGAAAAGGAACATGCTGGCTATAATTATTCTGGCTTTACTTGTTATCAATACGGTTCTTACCGGAATAGTAATGCTGTCAGTTATGCAGACTAATCAAAAGACAGCCACAGTAATATCGGATATTGCATCGGCTCTTGAACTTGAAGCAGGGGGCGGCGCAGGAACAAGCGCAGGCTTTGCAAGACAGGCATCGGATATAACAGCTGCTGATACAGCTAACTATGAGATCACAGATATCCAGATATCTCTTGCCAAGACAGAAAGCGGTCAGTCTGCGATCTTGCAGTGTTCACTTAATATATCTATGGATACTGTAAATTCAGATTATGCAACACTTGGATCAAGTGAAAGTCTTGCAGGTGCAACATCCAAGATCAAGTCTATTGTTAATGAAGTAGTATCACAGTATAACTTCGATAATGTATCAGATAATCAGGCAGCGATCGAGAGGGAGATCCTTGATAAGGTTCAGGACTATTTCGGTTCTGCATTCATTTATGACATAAGCTTCAGTTCATTCTTGCCAGTAAAAATGTAATATGAGTTTGATAAATCAAACTCCGGACCTAAAAAACAGGTCCCAAAAAGTTTGACTCTGGTCCGAATAGGGTATGGGAGATAGAGGAGTATGAGTGATGTCTTAAGCCAAAATGAGATAGATAACCTACTGGCGGCGCTGTCAACAGGTGAACTTGATGTCGAAGAGATGTCCAAGGCCGATGAGAAAAAGGTCAAGGACTATGATTTCAGACGCCCTGCGAAGTTCTCAAAAGAGCATCTGAGAACACTTGAGATCATCTTTGAGCATTATGGAAGACTTCTTGCTACAACTTTGCCCCTTTATCTTAGAAAAAATGTACAGATAACAGTTGAAAACTCAGAAACAGTTACATTCTCAGAGTTTTCAAATGCTCTTTCAAACCCTGTAATTCTGGGCATTGTTAATTTTAATCCGCTACAGGGTCAGATAATTGTTGAAGTTCAGTCCAATATAGGATTTTCTTTTATAGACAGAATGCTGGGCGGTGAAGGAACGGCGCTCGATAAGCCAAGAGCCTTCACTGATATTGAGATGCCTCTTATAGAGAAAATGGTAACAATATGCGTTCAGCAGCTGGTCGAGCCATGGGAGAACGTTGTAAACATTGATCCTATTCTTGACAGAATAGAGACCAATCCTCAGTTTGCACAGGTCATATCTCCGACAGATATGATCGCTATCGTAACACTGAATCTGAAGATAGGTGAAGTAGAAGGTCTCATGAACTTCTGTCTTCCTTTCTTTACACTTGAAAGTGTAATGGATCGTCTGAATACCAAGTACTGGTTCTCCAGTATGCAAAGGCATAACGAAGAGAATGATTCAGAGTTTCTTGAATCCCTCGTTAGAAAGATTGAAGTACCTGTCAAAGCAGTGCTTGGAAAATGTCAGGTATCTGTCAGTGACTTTGTACAGCTTCAGCTAGGGGACATTATAAGACTTGATTCCAGAGTTACTCAGGAAATGCATGTATATGTGGGAAATATAGATAAATTCACTGCACTTCCTGGAACGTCGGATAAAAAGTATGCGGTTAGGGTTACGTCGGTGATAAGAGAGGAGGAATAAAAGATGGACGGAACACTCTCTCAGGATGAAATTAATGCCCTTTTGGAAGGCATGGATACATCTGGCGGCGGAGATTCGGGTGACGCGGCGCCGGATGGAGGCAGCGTTATGAGTGGTGAAATTGATGAGTCCCTTCTTTCCGATGTGGAAAAAGACGCGGTCGGTGAAGTTGCCAACATCAGTATGGGTTCTTCTGCGACAACTCTTTTCTCGCTCGTAAATCAGAAGGTTAATATCACAACGCCCGTAGTTTCATTATGCAACTGGGATAAGCTCATGAGTGACTATGAGAGACCGTGTGTATTTGTACAGATCAAGTACACGATCGGTCTTGATGGCAGTAACATCATGATATTAAAAGAACATGATGTTATGGTCATCACTGATCTTATGATGGGCGGCGACGGTACCAATATTCAGGATGGTGAGATCGGAGAGCTGCAGCTGTCTGCTATTTCCGAAGCCATGAACCAGATGATGGGTGCTGCTGCGACAGCGCTTTCATCAATGATCGATGAGAAGGTTGATATTTCGCCGCCTCAGGCCACGCTCCTTGCAGCCATGGATACGGATCCTGGTGAAATAGCAGAATTCCTGCGCGGAACTTTTGTAAGGATCAACTTCAAGATGCAGATCGGCGATCTTGTGGATTCGTCAATCATGCAGTTGTATCCTGTTGACTTTGCAAAGAGTTTGTATGATACTTTTATTACAAGCACTAAAGAGGATCAGCTTCCTCCTCCGTCTGAACCAGCGCCTGCTCCCGCAATGGATGCAGCGCCAGCGATGGATGCAGCAGCTCCTCCGCCAGCAATGGATCAGTCTATGGCACAGCAGCCGATGATGCAGCAGCCAATGATGGGCCAGCCGATGATGGGACAGCCTATGATGCAGCCGCAGATGATGATGCAGCCACAGATGATGCCTATGCAGAGTATGAACGTTCAGCCGGCATCATTCCAGAATTTCAGTCCGGACGGTCAGCTCATTGCAGGCGGCGAAAACATTACTCTGATCAAAGACGTTCCGCTTGAAGTTACTGTTGAGCTTGGTAGAACGCACAAGCCAATTTCTGACATTCTTGATTTTGCACCAGGTACTATCATAGAACTGGATAAAGTTGCAGGTGAACCTGTAGACGTACTTGTTAACGGCAAGTATGTAGCCAAAGGAGAAGTAGTTGTAATCGACGAAAGTTTTGGTGTCAGGGTCACAGAAATTATTAAGTAAAGTAATTTGCATATCTGTCCGATATACTTTACGCAGATTGCGATTAGCTTTTTTAATCGAGTTAAATTACCAATGGTAATTTAATCTCCTTAACCGACAACTATATTACTAAAAAGAAATGGAGAATGAGCGATGGCAAAAAATGTGTTAGTTTGTGATGACGCAGCATTTATGAGAATGATGATCAAGGATATTCTTACAAAAAATGGCTACAATGTCGCAGGCGAAGCAGAGAATGGAGCAAAAGCGGTAGAAAAGTATAATGAGCTTCATCCGGATCTTGTGCTGATGGATATTACTATGCCTGAGATGGATGGAATCCAGGCACTCAAGAAGATCAAAGAAGGCGATCCTAAAGCCGTAGTTATCATGTGTTCAGCAATGGGTCAGCAGGCCATGGTTGTTGAAGCTATACAGTCAGGCGCTCGTGACTTTATCGTTAAACCTTTCCAGGCAGACCGTGTTCTCGAGGCTGTCAAGAAGGTTATAGGATAATTTGGACGTAACAGCTATAGCTCAGTTTTTAACTGTGATATTTTTATTCATAGTTATTCTGGTGCTTACGTATTTCACGACCAGATTTATTGCTGGATATCAGAAAAACCATTCTGTTAATACCAACATTGAATCTGTTGAAGTCATGCGCCTTAGCCCAAGCCAATACGTACAGATAATACGTATTGGCTCGAAGTATGTGGCAATAGCTGTGAGCAAGGATTCCATAGAAAAACTCTGTGAACTTTCATCCGAGGACGTGGAAGTTGCAGCGCAGGATTTTTCTTCAGGTAATTCTTTCCAAAATATCATGGATAAAATTAAACAGGGTTGGCAGCAAAAATAAACTTTGCTTAGCGGGGGATCAAGCGGAATATGAGAAATCCTAAGGGAAAGGACAACATACGCCGGTTGCTTTCTAGAGCTGTCATCAGCACTGCGGCATCTGCGGTTATGGTGGCCTTTCTTTCTTTTGCAATTCCTATCGTATCAACTGCGACCGAGGCCGGAACAGAATATGTTGACGACACCACGGACACTGACCCCACTGTTGAACCGGATTATCATTTGACTGGTACGGATGATGAACGTACCAATATCAAAGACCCCGGCACAGCCGAAACGGCTGAAGACCTTTCGGAACTTAATATTGCTAATTATGTTACCGTTACCTACGACAATGGTAACGGTGACATTAATGGTGCGCTGCGCATTTTCATAACTCTTACTCTGCTCGCACTGTTACCTTCTATTATCATTATGATGACCTCGTTTACGAGGATCATTCTGGTTCTTCACTTTACAAGAACAGCTCTTAATACCCAGACAGCCCCTCCTAACATGGTACTTGTAGGACTGGCTCTGTTTCTGACCTTCTATATAATGCAGCCGACTATACTTCGTGTATACAATGAAGCTTACGTACCGTTTAATAACGGCGAAGTTACTCAGCAGGAGTTTTTGGATAAAGCCATGAAACCTATAAGAGAGTTCATGTATCCACAGACCCAGCGCAAAGACGTTGTTTTATTTATGGAGATAAGCGGAGATGAATGGGATGGAACACTTGATGACATCCCGACTACGGTCCTTGTTCCTTCATTTATGATAAGTGAACTTAGAACCGGATTCATCATAGGTTTCCTTATTTACATCCCATTTATTGTTATCGATATGGTAGTTGCATCCGTACTTATGTCGATGGGTATGATGATGCTCCCGCCTACTACGATTTCTATGCCATTCAAAATACTTCTGTTCGTACTTGCAGACGGTTGGAATCTTATAATCGGAAGTTTGGTCAAGACATTCTACTGACCTTGTATTAAATCACATGGAGGTACGATCTATGGATGCTGGTGTTGTTAATCAGATCATAAGAGAAGCACTATTCCTTGTAATAAAAGTCGGCGGCCCGATGCTTCTGGCTTCCCTTATAATGGGTCTTATGATCTCCATATTCCAGACTGTAACCTCGATTCAGGAACAGACCCTGACTTTTGTTCCAAAGCTCCTTGTTGCTTTTGGCTGTTTGATATTCCTTGGAAACTATATGGGTACGCAGATATCTAATTTTATGACAAAGCTGTGGTCAGATTTTTCCCTATATATTCATTGATCAAAAAAGAAAAAAGTCTCACTTATAAGGCATAAATCATGGTTGATCTTTCTTTTACCTACGGTGATCTTGAATATTTTCTGCTTATTCTGGTCAGGGTCTCGGCCTTTATATTTGTTGCGCCGTTTTTTTCTGCCAGAGGTATACCTGCAAGATATAAAGTTGGCTTTTCGATATTTCTTGCTTTTATCCTTTTTGACGTGGCTCCAAGAATGAACCTTGAGTATTCAACTGTCTACGGCTATGCTGTCATAGTCATGAGAGAGCTCGTAACCGGAATTATCCTTGCTTTTGCGTCTCTTATCTGTATGCAGATAGGTTCATTTGCAGGTCAGATAATAGATATGATGACGGGTCTTTCTATGGTATCTATAATGGATCCAGGCACCAATACCAACGTGACAATTACAGGTGCTCTTTATCAGCAGATGCTTATGATAATGCTTATTATAAGCGGTATGTACAGATATCTTGTGAAGGCGCTTGCAGATTCTTTTGTGATCATTCCTGTTAACGGAGCAGTGCCCCAGACCAATTTCCTTTTAAAGAGCATGCTTGAATTTATGAAGGACTATATGGTCATCGGCTTTAGAATCACGCTTCCTGTATTTATCATATGTTTTACCATGAATATAGTCCTTGGTATCCTTGCCAAGGTTTCTCCTCAGCTCAACATGTTTGCTGTAGGTATGCAGCTCAAGATCCTGGTAGGTCTTGGGATACTGTTTTTGACAAGCTCCCTTATGTCAGCTGCATCTGAATTTGTTTTTGACCAGATGAAAATACTTGTTCAGGAGTTCGCTTATGGACTTACGCCTTAGGTATGATCTTCAGTTTTTTGCCAAAGAAGGTCCCGGCGGTGAAAAGACCGAAGAGGCAACCGGCAAAAGACTAAGTGATGCAAGAAAAAAAGGTCAGGTGGCAAAAAGCCAGGAAATAACCGTGGCTGCGGATCTTTTTGCCTTTTTTATCATATTGAGCGTCTATAAAGAATACCTTGGCACTAATTTCCTGTTTCTTTTCAGAAATATCTATGAAAATATTCCTGATACCATAGTGATGGTGGATGGATATATCCCAAGAGCTACATTTGATTCTATTTTTAAAAAGATAATTGTTGTTGTCCTTCTCACGGTTCTTCCGTATCTCATCGCAGGATTTGCCCTGGCGCTTATCTGCAATATAATCCAGTTCGGATTTAAGATAACCCCGGAGCCTATGAAACCCAAATTTGATAAGCTTAACCCTCTTAACGGAATTAAGCGTATTTTTTCTGTTCAGTCTCTTTTTAATCTGTTAAAAGCTCTCCTTAAGATAGGCCTGATATCAGCTGTGGTATATATAACTCTCACAGGAAGAGAAGAATCAATATACCTTCTCTATGACATGCCACTCAAACAGGGAATAGCCCTTATGGGTGATCTGATAATAGATCTTGGACTTCGATGCGCTCTTGTATACGTCATTGTAGCATTCGCAGATTTTCTTTATCAGAAGCATAAATTCCGTGAAGATATGAAGATGACCAAGCAGGAAGTTAAAGATGAATATAAAGATACTGAAGGTGATCCTCAGGTCAAATCGAAGCAGAAACAGAGAATGAGAGAAGCTGCCCAGCGCAGAATGATGAAAGAACTCCCCAAAGCTGACGTAGTTATCACAAACCCTACCCACTATGCAGTAGCCCTTCTTTACAACCAGGATGAAGACCCCGCTCCTAAAGTAATAGCCAAAGGTGCCGATTTTGTAGCTCAGAAGATCAAGGAAGTAGCCAAAGAAAATCACATCGAGATAGTAGAAGATAAGCCCCTTGCACGAATGCTCTATGCAAACGTTGAAATAGGCGAATTTATCCCGCCTGAATTGTATAAGGCAGTGGCGGAAGTATTAGCATATGTATATAAACTGCAGGGAAAAATATAAAAAAGTGATGTAATTGCGCTATTTTTTTGATAAAATATCATTAAGGTGTTAGGGTTAGTGCATTTTTCAATCATTTTATGAGAATGATTGGGAAAGGGGGATGCTTATGAATCGTAAGAAGATTACTGAGCTGGTTTTTGACTATGGCGTAGCACTTTATATAGTATCTGCGCTTATAATGCTCATTATTCCCATCCCTGCGACGCTAATGGATATTCTACTTGCATTCGACCTTTCTATGGCCTTTGCAATTTTATTTAATGCCATGTATGTCAAGGAAGCTTTGGATATGAGTTTTTATCCTACAATGCTTCTATGTACCACGGTTTTCAGAATTGCTCTAAACGTTTCATCTACAAGACTTATACTTACAACCGGTAACCCCGGTAAGGTTATTGAGGTTTTCGGTCAGTTCGTTGGTGCCGGCGACCTTATTATTGGTATTATCGTTTATTTTATCCTTATCATTGTTCAGTTCGTAGTTATCAACAAAGGTTCAGAACGTGTATCTGAAGTAACAGCAAGATTTACACTTGATGCTATGCCCGGTAAGCAGATGGCTATCGATGCCGATCTTAATACGGGTGTTATAGATGACAAAGAAGCTAAGAGAAGACGTGACCATATTCAGCAGGAAGCAACCTTCTTTGGTAACATGGACGGTGCTTCCAAGTACGTAAAAGGAGACGCTGCTGCGGGACTTATAATCACGGCTGTAAATATCGTTGGCGGTATCCTGATGGGTGTTTTAAGGCAGAGCCTTTCACTTAATGAAGCTGTTGATAAATACACAATCCTCACAATAGGTGACGGCCTTGTATCATCAATTCCTTCTCTTTGTACATCCCTTGCAACAGGTGTTCTTGTAACTAAGGGTGCAGGCGAATCTGATTTTGGTCATACACTTATCAATCAGGTATTCGGTCTTCCTAAGGTTATGTACCTTGTAGGTGCAGTTGTAGCTTTCCTTGGCGTTTTCTCACCACTGCCGCCTGTTATCTATGTTATTATCGGTGCCGTCTATATAGTTGGCGGAAGAATGATGCAGCAAAGGGTTGAAGAAGCTATAACAGAAGAAGCTGTGGAAGAAACTGAAGAGGCCCAGGCAGAAGAGATAAGGCAGCCTGAAAATGTTAACTCCCTTCTTCAGGTTGATCCTATAGAGCTTGAGTTTGGATACGGTATCATTCCACTTGCTGATATCAATCAGGGCGGTGACCTTCTTGACCGTGTTGTTATGATCAGGCGCCAGATAGCTCTTGAACTTGGAACGGTTGTACCTATCATCCGTCTTCGTGATAATATCCAGCTCAATCCGAATCAGTATATCATTAAGATAAAAGGTATACAGATAAGCGAGGGCGAGATCTTATTTGACCACTATATGGCCATGAATCCGGGACATGTTGAGGAAGAGATCACAGGTATCCCGACCTTTGAACCTTCCTTCCACCTGCCGGCTATATGGATCACGGAAAGCCAGAGAGAACGTGCGGAATCCATGGGTTATACAGTTGTTGATCCGCCGTCTATCATCGCAACTCATCTTACGGAAGTTATAAGAGAGCATATTGCTGAGCTTATGACCAGGCAGGATGTTCAGAATCTTGTCAATAACCTTAAAGAGAACAATGCAGCCCTTGTTGACGAGCTTGTACCAAAGCTTATGAGCCTTGGTGAAATAGAGAAGGTTCTACAGAATCTTTTGTCAGAGGGTATATCAATAAGAGACCTTGTAACTATATTTGAGACTCTTGCAGACTATGCTCCGAGTACTCATGATACGGATATACTTACTGAATATGTGCGCCAGAGCCTTAAGCGTGCTATATCCAATAAGTATTTCATCCCGGGCGAAACCACAAGCGTTGTGACCCTTGATCCTAAGGTCGAGCAGGAGATCATGGGATCTGTCAAACAGACAGAAACAGGCGCTTATCTTACTCTCGATCCTGAGAGAACGAGAGCTATACTAAAGAGCGTTGTCAGTCAGGCCAAGAAGCTTGAAGACAACGGCAGAAGTCCAATAGTCATGACTTCTCCGATAGTTAGAATGTACTTTAAAAAGATGACAGAGGAAACTTACAAAGATCTTATAGTCATTTCCTACAACGAAGTGGAAAGTGACGTTGAATTACAGTCAGTTGGCATGGTAACAGCCTGACATAGGAATTGCATAGGAGTTCTTTACAGAACTCCGCAATTCTGAACATGTCAAAATTACATCCTGTAATTGGGACATAGAAATACATCCGGAGTTCATACTGAACTCCTAATTTCTGGACATGTCTGAATTACATCCTGTAATTCTGACCACTATAGACGGGAAAAGAGCCTATGATCATCAAGAAGTTTGTTGGTAAAACTGAAGAGGATGCCACAGAGCAGGCGAGAGAGGAACTTGGTGCAGGTATCGTAGTGATGAATGTACGACCTGTACGAAAGGTTGGCTTTTGGTCTTTTCTCCAAAAACCTAAGACAGAGGTGACGGTTGCACTGGAAGAAGAACCTGATCTTGCTGATAAGATCGTGCGCCCCAAAAAGAGTACTATCACACCTGAACAGTCTGACAGCAAGCCTTTAGAAACTGTGGATCCGTCCAAAAAGCTTATCAAAGCTTCTCAGTCAGGCGTTCTGCCTCCGCTTAAAGTTGGTGGTAGCAGCACATCTTCAAAAATCGCAGATATAAATGCTGTTGTAGCTGAGAATGCAACGGCTTCTTCTGTTGTCCTTGAAAGACCCGGAGTTACTGTGACTCCGTCAAGTTCTGTCATAGAAGAAAAGCTTGATTCACTGCATTCTCTTTTGGAAAAAAATATCGTGCGTCCGCAAAAAGAAAACGAAGCATCTAATACGTCTGATGATAAGGGCGATAACGTCGTTGTCCATGCTAAGGATGATACGATCCCGGAAGAGACTCTTTCTTTTATCAAACTCCTTTATAACACAATGATCGAAAATGAAGTTGACGAGCACTATGTAAATGACCTGACCGACGAAGTCGAGAGATTTGCAAAGCCAGGAGTTCCGCTTGAATACTTCCTTAGCAATGTATATCAGAAGATGATCCTTAAATTTGGTAATCCCGAGGAGATAAAGCCTTCTGAAAATGGTGTCAAAGCTGAGATCTTCATAGGACCTACAGGTGTTGGCAAGACTACGACTATAGCAAAGCTCGCATCAAAGCTTACTGTAGTTGAACACAAGAAAGTTGCTCTTATTACTGTTGATACCTACAGGATAGCAGCCGCAGAACAGCTTCGTACCTATGCTTCAATATTAGAGATCCCATTCAGGGTTATCTACAGTGTTGATGATATAAAGAAAGCTGCAGATGATTTTAGCGATATGGACTACATTATGGTAGATACAGCAGGGCACTCCATTCATAACGAAGAGCAAAGAAGTGAAGTCGGGAGTTATGTAAAGGCTCTTAAGGAAAAGATGGATACGGATACTTTCCTTGTTATGAGTGCATCTACCAAGTATCGTGATCTTTTAGAGATAGTTGATAACTATAAAGAGGACTTTGACTACAAGCTTATTTTCACCAAGATGGATGAAACAAATGCTGTGGGCAATCTTTATAATCTAAGGCTCCATACCGGCGCGCCGATGTCCTATATCACAAATGGCCAGAATGTACCTGATGATATCGCGGTATTTGACGCACAGAGAGTCGTAAAGAACCTTCTTGGTGGCAAAAAGAAATAAATATCATAAAACGATATTTGTTTCTGGAGATAGACGGAGCTTATCTCGTATATAAAGCCGGGGGATAGTGTATGCAGGATCAGGCAACGCAGCTTAGAAATATAATAAAAAACGCCAATTCTACAAAGTCTAACAGGCCCCTTGCCAGAGTTATTACTGTTACAAGCGGTAAGGGCGGCGTTGGTAAGAGCAATGTGGCCATCAATCTGGCTATTCAGTTTCGTAAGATGGGGCAGAGAGTCATAATCCTTGATGCAGACTTTGGACTTGCCAATATCGAGATCATGTTTGGTACAGTTCCCAAACATAATCTTTGCGATCTTATCTATCAGGGAAAAAATATTAAAGAGGTTATAACCTGGGGACCAATGGGAGTTGGCTTTATTTCAGGCGGTTCCGGCATTTCGGGCATGTATAACCTTTCAAGAGATTATCTTGTTTATATAATAGTTAATCTTGCGGAACTCGATGCAATAGCCGATACAATAATTGTGGATACGGGAGCAGGAATTTCTGATGCCGTTTTGGAGTTTTTAGTTGCAAGTGGTGAGATCATCCTTGTGACTACTCCGGAGCCTACATCGATCACCGATTCCTATTCACTTCTTAAAGCGCTTAATCACCATCCCAGATTTAGCAGGGAGGATACAGTAATTAAAACGGTTTCAAACAGAGTGAGCTCAGAAGCGGAGGGCGAGCAGCTTTATCATAAGCTAAGTGCCGTTTCTACAAGGTACTTAAAGCTTCCCCTTACGTATCTAGGCTCTATTCCGCAAGACCAACAGCTTTCAAACGCTGTTATGCAGCAATCGCCGGTGTCGATTGCTTTTCCGAATGCAAAGTCGGTAAGGTCGTTTGAAAGTATTGCAAGAAAACTTACGGGCGGACCGGGAACAGAACCGGAGGTTCAGCCCAGAGGAATGGCAGCTTTCTTTTCTCATATTATAAAGAGCAGAAAACTTGAATCTACTACAGCTGAGGCCGTAAGCGGCACGAAAGGATGACATGCTATCTGATTACATAATACCGGGAAACAGAATAGAACTTCAGACGTATACCAGCAATTTTACTGACTCGAGCAATGAGAGAAAGTCATATGCCAGTAAGATCTATGACATCCTCTCAGAAGAGAAGATCGATGTCATGATGCCCATGGAAAAAGGGCAGCTGCAGCTCCTTCCAGTAGATGGCACTTATACTATAGTTTTTTATTCTGATAAGGGGCTGTTCCAGTGTAATGGACGGGTCGAGGACAGATACAGGTCCAATAATATGTATATCCTGACGCTGGAGCTCACGAGTCCTTTATCAAAACTCCAAAGAAGAGAATATTACCGTTTCAGCTGCGCGATAAATTTTAAATTCAGGAATCTGACGCAGGATGAAGAACTAACGATCAGGGATAATCCATTCTTTTC
>JAEEGL014989704.1_pt1 | contig 26858 bp, 22 predicted proteins | sample 9134231 | NCBI WGS metagenome assembly JAEEGL01 (sample SAMN16246548, study PRJNA631951) | gut metagenome | biome: gut microbiome; feature: rumen; material: fiber-attached | host: Bos | place: Iran: Karaj | collected 2018-10 | reverse complement strand
GGAAAACGTTGAGTTGCCATTATTCTATCAGGGGGTGTCCAGAAAAAAGCGCCATCAGATGGCACTGGATTATCTGGATCGCCTAGGTCTTCTAGACTGGGCCGAACACTACCCCAACGAACTGTCGGGAGGACAGAAACAGCGTGTGGCAATTGCCAGAGCACTCATCACCCGTCCACAGATTATTTTGGCCGATGAGCCTACGGGCGCCCTCGACTCGAAGACCTCTGTGGAGGTGATGCAGTTGCTGAAGCAGCTGAACCAGGAAGATGGCATGACCATTGTGGTGGTAACTCACGAGAGCGGTGTTGCTAACGAGACAAACAAGATCGTTCATATCAAGGACGGCATCATCGGGCAAATCGAGGAGAATCTGAACCACAATGCCTCACCATTCGGCAGCGGCGGACTTATGAAATAGACCACGAATTTCTCGAATTAAACGAATTATGCGAGACATATTAACAGAAATATGGCAGACAGCACGGAGGAACAAGCTCCGTACGACACTGACAGGTTTTGCGGTGGCGTGGGGCATCTTCATGATTATTGTGTTGTTGGGTGCCGGCAACGGACTCATCAATGCCAATCTGAAGCAGAGCGACCGTTTCTTGTCGTCGTCGATGGTCGTCTTCGGCGGATGGACGTCGAAACCCTATCAGGGACTGAAGGAAGGGCGCGATATCCGTCTGCACGAGAGCGATATGACGATTACTGAGCAGGAGTTCTCTAAGAATGTCGACGAGGTGGGTGCCCAGTACAATACGTCAGCAACCATCAGTTTTGGCCAACAGTATGTTTCAACAAGTATCAGCGGCGTCTATCCCAACCACACGAAGATCAATAAAGTGGAAATATTACAAGGACGTTTCATCAACGAGATTGACGTGAAGGAAAGCCGTAAAGTGCTGGTGTTAGGCAACAAGCAGGCGAAGGAACTGAAGTGTCGCGTCGGTGACTTCCTAAACGTCGGAAACTTTGCCTTCAAAGTGGTGGGTATCTATAAGGAGCAGGAGAATGGACGCTCAGACGTGTTCAGTAGCTATACGGCCATCAAGCGCATCTACGGTGCCAAGACCGATGACGCAGGACGCATAGAGTTTACCTTCCACGGACTGCCGACGGAGGAGGCTAACGAAGATTTTGAGCGTAGCTACCGTCGCCGACTGAATGCCGAGCATCAGGCACATCCTGAAGACGAGGATGCCGTCTGGCTGTGGAACCGTTTCACACAGAATCTGCAGATGGAACAAGGCATCGGTATTATCCGTACCGCTCTTTGGATAGTGGGATTGTTTACGCTACTCTCTGGTATCGTAGGTGTATCGAACATCATGCTCATCACCGTCAAGGAGCGTACCCATGAGTTTGGCATCCGTAAGGCTATCGGTGCCAAGCCTTGGAACATTCTGCGACTGATTATCATAGAGAGTGTAATCATTACTACCATCTTCGGCTATATCGGTATGCTGTTGGGCATTTTCGCCAATGAATATATGGACGCAACGATAGGTCATGAGACCATAGATACCGGATTGTTCAAGGCTACGATGTTCCTCGACCCGACTGTCGGACTGGATGTCTGTGTGGAGGCCACTTTGGTAATGATTATTGCCGGAACGATAGCAGGTCTCATCCCAGCCTATAAGGCAAGCCGCATCAGACCCATAGAAGCATTAAGAGCTGATTAAGTTATGAGAATAGATTTAGATACATACAGAGAAATCCTTGACACGCTGACGCGTAACAAGTCGCGGTCGTTCCTCACCGGCTTTGGTGTCTTCTGGGGCGTATTCATGCTTGTTGCACTGATGGGAGGCGGTCAGGGCCTGAAAGAAATGCTTCAGCGGAACTTTGCGGGTTTCGCAACCAACTCGGCTCTGGTGTGGTCACAACCTACGAGCAAGGCGTACAAGGGTTTCCGTAAAGGTCGCTACTGGCATATGGACTATAAGGATGTAGACCGTTTACGTCATAGCGTTCCTGAGCTTGACGTCATTACACCCTTGCTTTTTTCGAACGGTGGCACAGCCTATTACGGAGACCGTAAAGCCACGATTGGCGTCAGTGGGGCCATGCCCGACTATCAGCGAGTCAACGAACCGAAGCTGTTCTACGGCAGATTTATTGACGAGGCCGACATTCGCGACCACCGCAAGGTGTGCGTCATCCAGAAGAAAACCTACAAGGAATTGTTTCCTGGTGGTGGCGATCCCTGCGGTAAACGTATCCGTATCGATAATATCTACTATCAAATAGTAGGTGTCGACTACAACATGAGCGAGGGCGTTAACATCAGTGGAGAAAGCGGTACGGGTGTCATCCTGCCGCTAACCTTCATGCAGCAGGCTTATAATCGCGGTAACGCTGTTGACTTGATTGCCGTTACTGGACGTCCGGGGGTTGTTATGTCGAAAGTCACCGACCGAATCCGCGAGACCATAGCCCGTGCCCACATGATTGACCCGACGGACGAGCAGGGTGCAATGGTGTTTAACACCGAGGTGCTCTTCCAGATGCTGGATAATCTCTTCAAGGGTGTCAATTTCCTCATTTGGCTCGTGGGGCTTGGAACGTTGCTGGCCGGTGCCATCGGCGTGTCGAACATCATGATGGTGACTGTGCGTGAACGTACCACTGAGATTGGCATCCGTCGTGCCATTGGTGCCACGCCGAAGATGATACTGTCGCAGATTATCTCTGAGAGTATCGTGCTGACGCTGGTGGCTGGTATGAGCGGTATCCTCTTCGGAGTGATGATTCTGCAGATGCTCGAACTGGGCAATACGGAGGACGGCATCGTTACAGCCCACTTCCAGATTGGTTTCTGGACAGCGCTCTTCGCGGCCTTCGCGGTATCAGCCATGGGTGTCCTTGCCGGCCTCGCCCCCGCCGGCCGTGCCATGAGCATCAAACCGGTCGACGCCATGCGTGATGAATAGTGTGGTCAGCGGTTCATCCGCTGGCACCAAAATAAAGAAACAACAAAAAACAATATAACAATGAAAAAGTACAGCAAACTGATCATCGCCGCAATTATCGCGCTGATTTTCATCGGAACATTCGTGTTCCTGTGGCAGAAGAGCCAACCCAAGGAAATCGTCTACAACGAGTTTACCCCCACGACGGAAAGTATCCAGAAGACGACCATCATTACCGGCAAGATTGAACCCCGCAACGAGGTCAATATCAAGCCGCAGATCTCTGGTATCATCCAGGAACTCTACAAGGAGCCGGGCGACTACATCAATGCCGGCGATGTGATTGCCAAGGTGAAGGTGGTGCCCGAAATGGGACAGCTGTCGAGTGCCGAGATGCGTTTGAAACTGGCTGAAATCAACCTGAAGCAGGCTGAGACCGACTATCAGCGTGAGGAGAACCTCTACAACCAGAAACTCGTCAGTGCCGATGAATTTGACAAGATTAAGATTGCCTTGGAGCAGGCCCGACACGAGAAGGCTGCCGCCGAGGATGCACTGGAGGTCGTACGCGACGGATTCTCAAAGTCGAACGCAAAAGCCTCGTCGACGCTCATCCGTTCGACCATCAGCGGTGTCATCCTCGACATCCCCGTGAAGGTCGGTTACTCCGTCATCCAGGTCAACACGATGAACGAGGGTACCACCATCGCTTCTGTTGCCAATATGAATAACCTCATCTTCCGTGGAAACATCGACGAAACGGAGGTCGGACAGCTCGTCAGCGGTATGCCGATGAAGATTACCATCGGCGCCCTGCAGGACCTGAAGTTCGACGCCGCCCTGGAGTACATCTCGCCCAAGGCCGTCGAGAACAACGGTGCCAACCAGTTTGAGATCAAGGCCGCTGTCACCGTACCCGCCGATTCGGTCGGCGGCAAGTCTGGCCGCCTCCGCTCCGGCTACTCCGCCAATGCCGAAATCGTCCTCGCCAAGGCCGACAAGGTGCTCAGCATCCCCGAGAGTGCCATCGAGTTCAGCGGCGACAGCACGTTTGTCTACGTGCTCGTTGGTCCTGCCGACAAGAAAAACTACGAACGCCGCGCTGTTGAAACCGGCCTCTCTGACGGTGTGAATATCGAGATTAAGAAGGGCATCACGGCCAACGACAAGGTCCGCGGTCCCGAGATTATTACCGACGACGACAAAAAATAATGAAGCTATGAAACATCGTTCTTTATATTGCTATGTCATAGCAACCCTCATCGCCCTCCCCGCTACTGCCCAGCACCAATGGTCCCTCCGCGAGTGCTGCGACTACGCCGTGGAGCATAGCATCCCCATCAAGCAACAGGAAAACCAGCGCCGCCAGCAGGAAATCCAGCTGAGTAATTCCAAGAACTCCCGCCTGCCGGACCTCAGTGCCAGTCTGAATCAGAACTTCTCCTTCGGACGCGGTCTGACAGCCGATAACACTTACACCAACACCAACACCTCGTCGACGTCGCTTCAGCTGGGTGCCAGTATGCCGCTCTTCACGGGTTTCCAGATTCCGAACCAAATCAAGCTCAACCAGCTGAACCTTGAGTCCGCTACTGCCGACCTCGAAAAAGCGAAGAACGACATCCGGATGCAGGTGGCGCAGGCTTACGTGCAAATCCTCTACGACATGGAGATTTCCGACGTTGCCCATCGGCAGATAGAGATTGACTCCATGCAGGTCGAGCGTCTGCAGGCGTTCGTTGCCAACGGCAAAGCCTCCGAGTCGGAACTTTCCCAGCAGCGAGCCACCCTCGCCAACAGTCATCTCGTCGCTACTCAGGCTGACAACAACACGCGTCTGGCTATACTTAGCCTTACCCAGCTTCTCGAGCTCCCCACGCCCGACGGTTTCTCCGTCGTCCGTCCCGAACTCGCCGATGTCTCCGCCGATATCGCTGCCTCCATCCCTTCCCCCGACATCATCTACGCTGAAGCTCTTGGCATCAAACCCGAGATTGCCGCTCAGCAACTGAAACTCAAAGGCACCGAGTATAACATCAAGATAGCCCGCGCAGGCTATTATCCCACGTTGTCGCTCAGTGGTGGTCTGGGTACGAACTACTACACCACCAGCGGTTTCAAGTCCGACAATTTTAGCACGCAGTTGAAGAACAATTTCTCGCAGTACATCGGTCTGAACCTGAACATTCCCATCTTCAACCGTTTCCAGACGCGCAACAGTATCCGCACGGCAAAGATTGGGCGCGAGAATCAGCAGTTGCAGCTCGACAACACCAAGAAGACGCTCTATCAGGAAATTCAGAAGGTATATTATAATGCTCTGAATGCACTGTCGAAAGAGCAGTCGTCTCTTGAGGCGGTAAAGAGTACGCAGACAGCCTTCAATCTGATGCAGGCGAAATACGAGAACGGCAAGGCGACCATCACTGAGTTCAACGAATCGAAGAACACCTACCTCAAGTCCGAGTCCGACCTCATTCAGGCCCGCTACGAGCATCTCTACCAGCAGGCGCTCATCGACTTCTACCGCGGTCAGCCCCTGGAGTTCTAATATATATAAGAGTTAAGAAATTAGTGTATAGAGAAGCTCCACGTGAACCCGTCCTTGCTAAAGACGAGGTTGTCGGCGTCGAGCTTCTCTATTTTCATGCGGATATTGTTGAAAGGCTTGAAGCCGAAGGCCTCTTCCACCATGACGGTATCCTTGGATTCGCCCTCTGCTGAGTAACACTGTAGGAAGAGGCTGTCGCCTTCGTGCTGGAAATTGCCGTAGACGAATATCTCGGCGTGATGGGTATCCTGCAGTCGGGCAATATGTCCCGAAAAACTGATATACAGCCTGTCGCCGCCGTCCATGCGCCATTGTCCCCATAGATCGCCGGCCTCTCTGCCCTCCTGACAGGATAAAAGAAGGAAGATGGATGATGTAAGAAGGATGATGTATTTAAAGTATTTTCCCATGATAGCTGATTTTAAAGTCGAACGTTGAGATGTCGCCGTAGATGTTGCCAAGGTCGAAGGCATAGGCTGCCGAGAAGTTCCAGGGACCGACGGCGTAGATGCCCTGCAACATGGCGTCGAACGAGTGGCGCTTGGGGTAGACGGGCAGATTATAGGTGCCTAAGGTCTCACGGTAAGAACCTTTGACGAGGTACGACAGGCGGTCGGTCACCTCGCCGTTCACTCCCACGTGCCACGCCTTTACGCGGTTGTAGCGGAATGCGCTGTAGCCATCCTTATTATATATAGGTGACGTAATCAGTGCATTGCCAAGCGCCATGCCGTAGTGAGCATAGGCATCGTAGAAGGTGTGGTTGTAGTACTCGTCGTTACCTACCACCTTATCGGTTATCTGACTGCGGATAGGCTCAGGATAGTCGCCCGAGTCCCAGTGCAGCGGACCGCATTGGTTGGTGGACTGGAAATATTCCACCACGGCACCGCGCACATACTGGCGGTCTTTGCTCTTGTTATGATATTCCAAGCCCCACAGCCCGTCCCAGCCATTGCTCTTGCGGATGCCCGAACCGTCCTCGAAAATGTTTTCAAGATAGGCTTGCAACAGGTGCTCTTTGTCGATGTTCCAACCCAGCTGTACGGTCATCGAACCAAGGTGGTTGCCGTATATCCAGTCTTCCATCGATTCGTTCTCGTAATACTGACTGTCGCCCACGGGGAATATCGCCTTCCAAAATGCCTTCAGGTTCGAGGGCTTTTCCTTGACGACCAACTCGCCATCCTCAATTTTATAGCCCGTACCGCCAAACAGCGCCACATGCTCAATGCCGCCGGTAAAGAAGAGTAGCTTTTCGGGGTTGGTGCGGAAGTACAGGTGCTTCTGGTGGTAGAGAATGCCTGTGGCGTATTTGGTGTTGACACTGGGATGCTGGCGGAAAACGTCCTCGCGGTAGTCGCTGTCCAGGAACTTGCCGTAGCCGAAGTCGAAACTGAGCTGCAACCAGTCTTTGGTATACGGTATCGTCCAGAAATCGTTCGTACCGATATGAATCTGCGGAATGGGCTTGGCATTGTTGCCCTTGGCGAACGTACCGCTCGACAACAGCTCGTCGCGCAGCACGGGCTTCAGTTCGCGGGCTCCCACTTCCAGAAAGAACGACTTCCAGTCCAGATTGGCATAGCACTGCTGCAGATAGAACTTGTGGTCGGCATGTACGGAAGCGACGACGTCGACGGCACCGGACAGCGTCCAGTCCTTCGACAGCTGATGCTCCACGTTGACAGCCCCGCGCAGATAGGCCGTGTTGGGTCGTGTCGACAGGATATGATGGCGGTTGGTCGTCAGTTGGTAGGCCGTAAAGTCGCCTGTACCCACTGCCGTTTCCGCCGTCACGTCGTACGTCACGGTTTGCGCCTTGGCGTGATGAAGCGTCAATGCACAAAAGCTCAGTAACAGATACCGCAGTCGAATCATGATTTTAGAATTTCTTGCCGAAGGCAATGTTGATGAATGTCAGCACCAGCAGCTTGAAGTCGAACCACAGCGAGCGGTGCTCCAGATAATAGAGGTCCAGCTCCAGGCGACGCAGCATCTTCTCCATCGTGTCCGTATAGCCGTTATATAGTGTGGCATAGCTGGTGACGCCCGGTCGCACCTGATAGAGATAGGTGTATCGGGAGTCGTGCTGCATAATCTGGTCAATGAAGAATTTACGCTCGGGTCTGGGACCGATGAACGCCATCTCGCCCTTCACCACGTTCCACAGCTGAGGCAGTTCGTCAAGATGGTGAGCACGCAGGAATTTTCCGACCTTCGTCATTCGCGTTTCGTTCTCGTGCTGGTAGAGCGCCGGACCGTCTTTCTCTGCATCCAGGCGCATACTGCGGAACTTATAGATGTTGAAAGGTCTTCCGAACCGTCCGATTCGTTCCTGCTTAAAGATGGCCGGACCGCCGTCTTCACGCTTCACAGCGATATAGCAGACCAGCATCAGGGGTGAAAAGACGACAAGACAAATGAGCGCAGTAAAGAAGTCTATCAACCGCTTGATATTGCGTTCCAGCTCGTTCATCCCGTCTACAACATATCCGTCCTTAAGGGTAGTCATGTATCAAATAAGCTTATTTTTTTTATTCAACGTTCTATTAATAGAACGCATGAACATATATATTATTGCATCCGAAGGCATTTTTTTTTATGAAACCCTCATTTTTATCCAATCGGACTTAACGGTTACTAAAACATTATTCATTGTCGCAGTTTTATTAAACAACGACGCAGTTTTATCATCCATTGTCGCAGTTTTAACGTCCATTGTCGCAGTTTTAACTTTCCCCTGACCCTAACAGCCCTTTAGTGCTGCACAAAAAGGTCTTTTACACGGCACTAAAACATTTTCTCCTCGGAGCAGTAATCTTATTTGCAATCAGTTATGAACGACTCGGCAATAAAGATGCAAAGAAAATCAACCAAATCTTTGGCATTTCCCTCGCTTATTCGTATCTTTGCAACTAGAAAACACGATAATGACTGAAATGGAACACAAATATCGCTTTATTTTTCTATTAGTAATCCTGTACACGACAGGGCTTTCACTTCGTGCACAAGACCTGCCTACGGACGGACCGTTGACGTTGCGGCCAACGCTGCAAAAGTTGGGCGAGCGTCTGCTGAAAGGTAAGACGGGAGCCATCGTGGCCATCAATCCGGCCAATGGCGAGATACTCTGTCTGGCCACGAACACACCTCAGGGCTATGACGTCCGCCAGGCCATCGGAAAACCTCAGGCTCCTGGCTCGACGTTCAAGACGGCGCAGGCGCTGGTGATGCTCTCGGAGGGTAGTATCACTCCTGAGACTGCCGTGAAATGCGAGAATGGCGTGACGGATGGCAATATCAAGGTGGGCTGCCACCAACACCGTTCGCCGTTGAAACTGAAAGATGCGCTGGCGCAGTCGTGTAACACGTGGTTTCTGATGACTTTCGCCTCGATGATCAACGACGACTTTATGTACGAGACGCGTGACGAGGCGATTACCACCTGGCGTAGTTATATGCAGTCGATGGGACTGGGCGGGCCTATGCATATCGACATTGATGGCGAACAGGGTGGTCTGCTGGCTGGTGCCGACTACCTGAACCGCCGTTATCCGAAGGGCTGGGACGGAAAGACCATATGGTGGGCAGGTATGGGGCAGGGCGACGTCACGCTGACGCCCCTGCAGTTGTGTAACCTCGCTGTCACCATTGCCAATCGCGGATGGTTCTACGTGCCGCATATCCATAAGGACACGAAGAACCAGCGTTATCTCACCCGTCGTCAGACCAAGGTGACGCCAGAGGCATACGTCCCCGTCGTCGAGGGTATGCGACTGGCAGTAGAGAAAGGTACGGCCACCGGCATTCGCACCACCTATCCCATTTGCGGCAAGACGGGCACCATCGAGAATCCTGGTGCCGACCACTCGGCATTCATTGCCTTTGCACCTATGAACGATCCGAAGATTGCCGTCAGCGTCTATGTCGAACACGGAGGTTTCGGTGCCGACCTCGCTGCCCCCATGGCTGCCCTCATCATAGAACAATACCTGAAAGGCAAGCTCTCTACCCAGTCCGAAGCCCGCGCCAAACGCCTTGAAGCCAAGGCCATCAAGTAATAGAAACGTTAGTTCACGGAATCGGAGAGTCTGATTACAGTTCTCCGTTTTCTTCGAGTTTCTTGAGGTATTTCTTGCTGTCGCTGTTGCGCTTCATGATCTTGTAAAGATAGGTGGGCATGAAACGGAACAGGAAGTATAGGTAGGCTTTCAGTCTAGTGTAGCCGAAGACGGTCTCGTAGACGTTGACGTTGTATTTGACCAGTGAGAACTTGTTGCTCGATACGGAATTCTCGCGATCACGGTAGTAGGCGAGGGGCTCGGTGAGACAGAAACAGATCTGGCACTCCTTGAGGATGTTCAGGAACAGTGCCCAGTCCTGACGCTTGCGGATGGCAGGCATGTAGAACTTATGGCCCAGTCGCTGGATGTCGTAGACGGCCGTGAGACAGCCAAGCTTGTTGTCGCGCTTCATCATGCCCAGGGTCAGGTGTTTGGGCGAGATGTTGATGCCGATGACCTTGTTGTTGTCGTCGCAAATGAGGTACGACGAACTGCACAGGGCACAGTCCTTGCGGGTCATGTGGGCTATCTGCTTCTCCAGCTTCTCAGGGAACCAGCGGTCGTCGCAGTCGCAGAAGGCTATGTAACGGCCCTTGGCGCGTTCGATGGAGCGGTTACGGGCTACACCGGGACCGACATTGTCCTTCAGATACTTTACCTTGACGCGCTTGTCGCGTTCGGAGTAGTCCTTGAGGATGTCGATGGTGTTGTCGGTAGAGCCGTCGTCCGTAATGAGCAGTTCCAGGTTGGTATAGGTCTGGCCGAGCACACTCTCAATGCTGTCGACAAGGAACTTGCCGGCATTGTAGGTAGGCATGATGACCGATACTAAATCCTGTTTCATACGTCGTTTTTTCGCTTAGCGGCTGCAAAGGTACGAAATAATTCACAATTAACAATGCATATTCATATTTATTTCGTATCTTTGCCGGAAAATTGAGACAAATATGAATGCAATTGAGAAGTTTGTATATAACAGGGTTAAGAACAATTATCTACTGAAGAATGTTGTGCGTAATGCCTATCAGGCTTTCTACGACCTGCTACCTAACCGTGAGTCGTGTCTGAAAGAGGATGCCGTGATGCATGAGGATTGCTTCTTCGGATTCCACGATGTCGACCCCTTCAGCGTCGACGGCAAGAAGCATCTGGCTTGCCGGCTGCATATCCCGTTGCGTATGCCCAAGGAGGATGACTTGTTGGAGCTGGGCTATTGGACGGGCGACGGCTTCGACCAGTGGGTGAAGATTGGCGACACGGGCGCCTGGAACTATCATAAGGGATGCCGTCTGCAGTGGGTGAACGCTACTGCATGTATCTTTAACCAAGCCGAAAACCGCCAGCTGTGTTCGGAGATGGTGGATGTGGAGACTGGTGAGAAACGGAGAATTGGCTGGCCCATCGACACGGTGAGTCCTGACGGGCTGTGGGCGACGTCGTTTAGCTATGAGCGCCTGCAGGCCATGATGCCGGGCTACGGCTATCTGTATGGTGATGCCGACGCATATATGTCGGACAACGTGTCGGAGAAGACGGGGCTGTTTATGATTGACCTTACGAAGAACGAGCGTCAGTTGCTGTTGAGCCTGCAGGATATTGCTGCCTTCCAGCACGAGGACAGTATGGACGGTACATTCCATTTTGTGACGCATACGGAGTTTTCTGCCGACGGTCGCTATGTGTCGTTCCTGCATCGGTGGTATAAGGGTACGTTCCGCAGGACGCGACTGATCGTCTATGACATGCAGGAGAAGACGCTGTATGCTTCGGCTACGACGGGTATGGTGTCGCACTATCACTGGAATAGGGAGAATGGTATCGTGGCCTATTGTCGTGTGCAGGACGTTGACTCTCATGTCTATTTCTCTGGTCCTGACATGAAGGAATGGAAGCGTTGTGCCTATCCGCAACTGAACTCCGACGGTCATCAGCATTTTATGGACAACGACTGGTTCCTGGTTGATACTTATCCTGACAAATGGCGCCATTGCAAACTGTACAAGGTTAACCGCAAGACGGATGAAGCCGTGCTGCTAGCCGACGTGAGAAGTCCGAAGCAGTTTGTTGCTCCTGACCAGGATCACTGGTGGAAGTGTGACCTGCATCCACGGTGTGACCGCTCAGGTCGCTGGGTGTCGTTCGACACGGCGCATACCGGAGTCAGGGCGTTGTGTATTATGAAAGTTAAGAGTGAAGAATCGGCTGATGCCGGTGAAAAGTGAGCTATCTATAGTAAGTGTTGAGGATGTAGGTGAGAGCGTCGTAGTTGTAGCGGCAGTAACGGCTTCGACGGAAGGTACTGGTCGAGGCATGTTCCATGTCGGTTACCTTGATGTCGGGACAATAGCATACTGTCAGGTTGTTGTGTAGGCACTGTTCGCCTAAATAGATTTCCTCGCAGAACAGGAATACGGGATAGTCGATGATGCCGCAACGCTGGAAATACTGGTGCGTCAGGATGATGAACGAGCCGTGACCGGCATAGATCTCGCCGGGCTGGTGGCTGACGAATTTCTTGGAGCGGTAGAGGGTGTGGTTGTATATCCAGTCAATCAGTGGGTGGCAGAACTTGACCTTCAGCACTTGTAGTTTCCGTTTTGCATAGCGTCGCATGATTTTGGGGTTGCGGTCGCGCTGTTCTGCACGCGAATAAATCTGTGGGGCTATCCAGCCCGTATCTGCTGATATTTCCTTTTGCGACAGGCTCTTGAAGAACTCTTCGCTGAGTTGCACATCGACATTGCTGATAATGACATAGTCGTAATCGGCAGGGCTGACTTGCTGCATAGCATGTTTGACAGCCCCGAAATAACCCTTGTTGTCGCCAGTAGGCAGCACTTGGAGTATGAAGTGGCTGGGAGTATAGTCAATGGGCTGTGCCGGCACGGTGTTGTCGGCAATAATCATCTTCAGCTGTATATGGTCCGTTTCGGCCTCCATAGCCTTGTCAATGGATGCCAGATAGCCTTGGAGACTGTCGTAGGAGTTGTAGTTGACGCAATAGATGGCGATAGCGAGCTGTTTCATCGTTGTTCGTATATGTTGTTTCGTACTTTGGCCAGCGCTTCTACGGAATACTGTTCGTTGAAGATCTGCTGGGCATTGAGAGCCAGCGCCTGCATTCGAGCGGTGTCGGCAACGAGGACGTTGATGGCCTGTGCAAAGTCCTCGGGGGTGTCGGCAACGAGGCACGACGTGTCGTGCTTGAAGTTCAGTCCCTCAACGCCTACGGTGGTGGTGATAAAGGGAACGCTCATGGCGGCAGCATCCAGAATCTTCATCCGCATACCGCTACCTGTCAGGATGGGTACGATGAGCAACGAACGGTGGACTGCCTGCGTCAGGTCCTCTACAAAACCCAGGAACCGAACCTTGGGATGGATGGTGTTGTAGTGTTGCGGCCAGCCGCCACCCACAACCTCTATGGCCTGTATGCTGTCTAAATGCACCATCGGAAGGACTTTCTGGAGGAACCACTCCATACCCTCCTGATTGGGAATATGGCTATAGCCTCCCAGAAACGTCACCTTGCCGTTCCATCCCTCAAAGGGCAGGACGGGCGTGTTGACGGCTGACGGCGAGACACTGATGGGCGTTTTTACACCGTCGCGTACCATATTATCTTTGTCATTGGCAGTGACAGCAATGATTTGGTTGAAAGCATTGAGGTCATCAATCTCCATCTGTCGGATTTCCTCGTACCAGGCTTTTTCCTCAGGTGTCAGATGTATGGGAGCCAGGAGTCGCTGGTTTCTGATGTAGCGTATTTCGTGTTGTACATAGATTTTCCGGATGTCGGTAGGCAGACGGTGGATGATGTGCAGGTATTGATAGAAGTCTACCTGTATGATGTCAGTTTTGTGCTGCCGGATGATGTCGTTGACAAACGAAACGAAGTCACAGGTGAAATAAAAGCCGTATGGCTTTAAGGCCCGTTCAACGGCAAAACGCTCACTTTGCGGACATACCTTTAGCTTCACGGCTCTGGTGATTTTGTCTTTCAGGAAGGGACCGTGAGTGAGTTGTCGTAGGTACGAATAAGGATGGAATGTGACTTCCGGCCAAATGGTCTGCAGGTGTTGCAAGGCCTCGGGGCGGTTCTTGCCATTCATGGGGAAGATGATGGCTATGTGGTGCTTGCTCCTCAACTTGTCGATGAAGTTATACTGACCTTGTGCACCGCCAGAGTTGAGCGGATAGGGCAGGGAGGGAGTTATTATCGTAATGTTCATAGGATGTTGTTTATCGTATTATTTAAATCGTGGTTGGTGAGAAGTATGGATGCCTTGCACCCTGCGTTCTTTCCGGCTTCTACGTCGCGGTCGCTGTCGCCAATCATATAGGATTGTGACAAGTCGATGTTCCAGTCTTTGGCAGCCTGGAACAGCAAGCCCGCTTTAGGTTTGCGACAGTCGCAGTCGATTTTGTATTCCGGCCGTTCACCCTCGAAGCCTTTGTCGGGATGATGCGGACAATAGTAGATGCCGTCGACGAAGGCTCCTTCCTTTCCCAGCAGTGTCTCCATCTTGTCGTGGATGGTCTGCAACTCTTCAAAGGTGCAGTCGCCACGGGCAATGACGGGCTGGTTGCTGACAACGATGCAGAGATAGCCCGAGTGGTTGATGGTCCTGATGGCTTCAGCGACGCCAGGCAGCAGTTCAAAGTCGTCAGGATGGGTCAGGAAGCCCTTGTAGCTGTTGATGGTACCATCTCGGTCGAGGAAGATGGCCCGTTGACGCTGTGACAGGTTGCGGGCTTTCACTTTACCGTTCTTGATGTCTTTTTCCACTTCGTAGTAGCGGTCAGGGGTTCCCATATCCTTAATATATTCTGGCGTGTCGTAGGCAAAGATACCGCCTGAGGCGATGTTGGGCTTCAGCACGTCGCGGTCAAGGTCAATCTTATCGGGGCTTTCAAGATGGCGAGGCACGAAATGTTTCATGGTTTCGCGAAGCAGTTGCGGTGAGATGATTTCTATACCGGCATTCACCCGGTTCTTATAGAACAAGCGCTCGTCTTCCTTGTTGATCCATTTCGTGACGCGATGGGTGTCAATGGGCAGCCCGCCTTTCTCTGTGGGGGGCAGTATTTCCGTCACCAATAGAGAACTGTCGTAAGGATGACCGTTAGGATGCGCCATCAGACTGGCCTTGGCCTGGTGTTCCCGGTGGAAACGGATGAAGCGTTGGAAGTCGACATCCATCATCACATCGCCACATAGGAGCAGGAAGTCATCCGTCAACTCCGGCATCTTGAATAAGGCACCGGCAGTTCCAAGGGGTTCCTTCTCCTCAAAATACGAAATGTGGACGCCAAAGTTGCTGCCGTCTTGGAAATAGTCACGTATGACATGTCCCAAATGACCAATGACCAATGTGATATCTGTCAGATCGCAGGCTTTCAGGTTTTCTATTTGCCACAATAGTATCGGCTTGCCGCAAATCTCTATCATGGGCTTAGGCACATCGCTGTTGATGGATGCGATGCGTGTCCCTTTACCTCCGGCCATGATGACAGCTTTCATGTTCATGCTCATTGAATTTTATTTCCCGAAGAAATGTTCTTCCAACATCATACACAGACAGTGGTATACCGGCAAGTGCAGTTCCTGAATCTTATAAGTCTCAGTCTCGGGCACCTGTATACAGGTATCGGCCAACTGTTTCAGTTTGCTGTCGTTTTGGCCTGTCAGTCCTATGACGTGTAGTCCCTTTGCCTTAGCGGCCACAGCGGCAAAGAGCACGTTACGGCTGTTTCCTGATGTTGAAATGCACAACAGGATATCGCCTGTCTTACCGTAGCCATTCACTTGCTGGGCGAAGATAAGTTCCGGATTGCTGTCGTTCATGAATGCCGTAGCCAGTGAAGAGTGACCTGTCAAAGCGATGGCAGGCAGCGCACCCTGCAGATGCCTTGCTAGAATGGCTCCCATCTCTGGGTCAATACGCTTCATGGCCTCGGCCTGATCGTGGAACACTTCGCGTTTCAACTTGAATTCTTTCATCAGCTCGCCTACAATATGTTCGCTGTCTGATGCCGAGCCACCGTTGCCGCATACCAGCAATTTGCGTCCGCTGGTATAGGCTTGTTGCATTGTGTCGTAGGCCTCCTGTATGGTATTACGACAACTCATCAGCTTGGGATAGCGTTCTATGAGTGTGTCAATATGTTTATTGATGTTCTCTCTTTGAGAGTGTGGCGTTGCAATGCTTTCTGCCATATTTTAAAATGCTTTTACGTTGTCTGTTTCATAAATCTTCCAACCATGAGCTCCTCCCTCGCTGAAACTGAAGGGCATAACAAATCCGTCCAGCTGGCTCAGGGCCTTCTCCACTTCTTTCTTACGGGTAGGCTCAACGATAAACATGATGAAGCCGCCACCACCGGCACCCGACACTTTGCCAGCTTTGGCACCAGCCTTCATGGCAACGTCCATAGCCTGCTGAATGACAGGATTCGTGATGTTGTTAGCCATGCGTTTCTTGTCTTCCCATGCTTGGAGCAGTATATCGGCAAAGGATGTGATGTCGCCTTTCAGCAATGCCAGTTTCATGTCCACAGCACTTTGCTTGATGCGGTGCATAGCCTCGATGGCCTTGGTGTTGCCTCCCTCAGTATTTTTCTTCTGTTCGTCGATGATGGCGGCAGACGAGCGTGAACGCCCGGTGAAGTAGAGTAGCATGGAGGCTTCCAGTTCGTCAATAATCCAGCGTTTGATTTTCAGCGGATTGACAATGGCCATGTCGTTCTGCAAGAATTCTATATAGTTGAAACCGCCGAAAGCAGCAGCATACTGGTCCTGCTTGCCACCGCTGAACTGTAGGTCTTTGCGCTCTATTTCGTATGCCAGCTTGGCTATCTCGTAATCGCCCAAGGGCAAGCTTTTCCATTCAACAAAAGCTTTCAGGATGCAGACTACCATTGTTGACGACGTGCCAAGTCCGGAACCTGCAGGAGCATCGTTGTAAGTGGTAATCTTGAACGACAGTGGTGACAGGTTAAAATCCTTGACCACTCGATTGTAGACACCTTTGATGAGGCTTGCCTCGCCGTCTATCTCCAACGATGGGGCAGACGGGTAGGACTTATTCACATCTGTGTCGTACGAGCAGATGGTGATCGTGTCGTCTGTTGTCTCCTCAATGGTACAATACGCATAGAGGTTGATGGTAGCATTAAGAACCAACCCTCCGTATGTGTTGCTATACGGCGAAACGTCGGATCCTCCTCCTGCCAAACCTAATCGTAATGGTGCCTTGCTTCGTATAATCATATTTATATGTTTTTTTTATTTGCTGTTGATTCAAAACTCTCTTGAAGTATGTTCTGTAGTCGCTTGATTCCGTTGCTGAGAGAGAAAGTATCTTGGAATGACTGGAAAACTTTTTCAGGGTCGATGCTGGCACTTGACAGTTTTTGGAGTGCCTCCGAGAAAGATGCTTCGTCGTGATAAGTAAACAGAAAACCGCTTTCTTTCACCTTCTCATAGCCGTTGGCAGCCACTTCATGGCACAGCACGGGGAGTCCAAGTCTCAAGCCGTCGAAGAGACGAAGCTTCAGACCGCTACCAGAATAGATGGGACAGACGTAATAGTTTGCCAGATGTACCACATGGACAACCTTTTCAGGATTGGGAATGATGGTCACACCTGTTGTCTCAGCTCCAACTTTTAGCAATTCTGCAGCAGGGTTGCGCCCTGCTATGATGAGCTTGGCGTCGGGACAGGCCTGCAATACCAGTGGCCAGTAACGTCTTACAAAGTCGATGATGGGTAATAACGACTGTCTGAAGTAGAGCGAGCCGGTGATGACGAAGGTATGTTTGTCTTTCGGTGGCTCGAAAACAGGACGGGGCGTGTCTTGATGTTCAAAGATGCCCCAGGGATAGACGTGAATGCCTGGATACCACGAACGGAATACTTCCGCATCGTGTGCCGTGACAGTCAGATTGACATCGCTGTGTCGCAGACAGTCGCGTTCTGCCTTTCTGCGATAATAGAGGTAGGGCAGTCGGTAGAGCAAGGGTTTCTCCTTGCTGTTGTCTCGCAGATAGTCGCGCTCCACATTGTGATGGATGGTGATGAGTTTGGCCCCTGTCGATTTGATGTATTCAGGCAGACCAGCACCCGTGAAAGAATGGTCGATGACCACCACGTCGTACTGATGCTCCTTGAGATGTTCCCTGACAAAATAGTAATGTCCGCTGATTGCACCGCGATACATGTCCAAAAGCTTACGGACCTTGCTACGACTGTCCTGCATCGGGCAGAACTGAAAGTGTGACGGGATGTAAGGACTGGCATCGGCCATGTCATGACTGATGACGGTACCCTCGTCGAATAAGGCCGCAAAGCAGCGCAGGAACCCCTTCGAGGCATTGCAGCCGCCATTGTTCTGGTCAAGCTGATGATGAGTGATATAGAGTAGTCGCTGCTTCATGGCATGATGGATTTTAAGTACCACTTCAGAAAGGTGGCTTTTCCGTAATGGAAGGGCTTCAGCTGGTTGTAACACCACCATAGCCGTATGGGGTTGCCCTTCAGATATTGAGGCACATCCTTGTCGAGTGCCTTGAAAAAGTATTTTTTGCGGGGTATCCCAATGGTCTTGAGATAGTTGCGGTCGTCATGTGAGAGATCCTTGTGTGCCATCTCGTCGAGGAAGGATAAATACCATTGGTACTGGTCTAGTCGTGCAGCAATCTTAACACCGGCATTGGCACTGGAACTGGAGATTGTCTGACTGTTCTCCCGATATTGGAAACAAAACGTCTGGGTATTGGCAATACCCTGTTCCTTAGCAGCCAATACGGCCGTAATGTCATCAGAGCCCCAGGCCAGTGGCATCTTGTAATAGCCGCCTGCCGCCTTCAGATATGCCGTGCGATAGCAGAAATCACCGATATACTGCTTGTTACGGTGGTCCCAACGATTCCAGAGCATGGAGAGTACTGATTCCCATTCAGGGCGAGGCTCCTGCATGTTCGTCACCTGATCCTTCTCGTCAATAATTTCCGTTCTTGCATGGTAGACGTTAAGGTCAGGGTACTTCTCGATAAGTTTTGTGTATTCCTCCAGACAGCAGGGCAGCAGGCGGTCGTCATCACCCATACAAATGACATAGTCGCCTGTGCAATAGTTGAGGCAGATGTTCCAGTTGTCCACTACGTTGACAGCACCGCAATTCTTCTCGTTGCGGTAATAGCTGATGCGCTTGTCTGTCAGATACGGCTCAACGATAACCTTGAGGTCTTCTGGCGAGCAGTCATCCACAATAATCAGTTCCCAGTCAGAATAGGTCTGACTGACAACACTTTCAATGGCCTCTTTGAGGTATTGAGACTTGTATGCAGGTATAGTGACAGAGAACTTCATACCCATATTGCCTGCAAAGGTACGAATAAGTGAGCGAAGAACCAAAGGAAAAATCTTTTTTCTTTGTTCTTTCGAGCGAAAGTGCCTTCTCGCGAAGCGAAAAGGTACGAATAAGTGAGCGAAAAAAACAAATTATTTCAATTTAAATAGCAAAATGTCACCTGCATCGACAGTGTAATTGGTCTTTATTCGCTCTTCCTGTAGTGTTTTTGTAAGGTGACGCGGTGTGTTGTTTCGAGTCCGGATGCGCACCGTCAGCGTCTTTTCGTGGCTTTTGTTGACGATAGCCAGATAGCGGTGGCCATCCTGTTCGAAGCGGGAAATGATGGCTCCTTGCCTGCCCACAATCTTTAGCGAACGGATGTTTTCGGGCATCTGCTCCTGACGGGTTGTACCTTCGGGGATGGCTCCCAAATGATGTACTGACAGCACTTTGGCTCCATAAAAAAGTTTTGAGATTGTTCGCAACTCCTGATTCATCTGTCTTACCACTTCCCAAGTGTTGGTTTTCTTGCCATCGTGACTGATGGGCGCGTCGTGATAGTGAAAGCCCTCTCCCTCTTTCGGATTCCAGTAGGTGAAATACTGGATAGCCTGAGCGCCGTAGGCTAAATTGGAATACACCTGCAATCGGAGTGCCCCGAGGGTTGGGATAGGGTAGTAGGTGTCGGGTGTGAAAGGTACATCGTGTGATACGGAAAGCACAAAACCCCAGAATGGCTTCCCTGCAGACAAACTCTCCTGGCGCATCATCTCCAAATTATGATACCACGTAGGACGTATGCCGCTGGTCATAATGGGGTAGAAATCGAACGACAGCTGCTTGCAGGCTGTTGCCGACGCTGCTTTCAGATATTCTGGATACGTCTTGACCTTCAAGGTCGGCTCCACCCAGCTGTCGTGATAGTAGGGATGCAGGTTGATGTAGAATATGTGTGTCGAATCAATGGCTTTCAGTTGTTTGATCTCTTTCTGTCTTTCAAGTAGCTCGGGCGCATTGGGCTCGTCTTGCATATAGTAACCAAAGAACCCCTTTTCCTGCTTCAGCGTCTGGGCAGCCAGTGTGGGGTTGCTTACCATTTCAGGACATTTCCCCAAAACCTTTACACCATACTTGTCTGCATAACGACATGCTTTTACAAGCAGGTCGAGTGAAGGATAGGGGTATAGGCTGACGGTGAAGCCACACTCGCTGAAAGTACGGAAATGTTCTTCGGCAGTACGCCAGTCCGGTACACCTAAGAAGGCAATGACGGGCATCTCATCAGCGGCCTTGACAACCGTTGAGAATGGACTGAACAAGAGCACTAATAGGAAAAGTATCTTATGAAAAAGTGCAGACATGTTATTTCTTGGTTTTGATATGAAGGGACAGGATGACCTGTAGGGCTACTGTGTTTTTGAGGAAGAATATTTCAACTACACAAGCATAGACTACTGTCAGGACGGCCAGTGAGAAAACAATAGCATAGGTATTATCCAGATAGTTATAGATGAGCAGTGATAGCAGCAGTAATGGTGTGTATGACAGGCAGTAGGCCAATATCCGCTTATAGGGTGGAACATAGCTGAACTTCTTATAGATAGCCGTTGCTGATAGTCCCATGATGGCACATTCGGCAATGACCCATACTACTGCAGAACCATTGGCTCCCATATAGGATGTTAGTAGTATATTGAATAAAAGGGCTACTATGGCACCAATGAACGAATTCTTCAGGACGACCTTGTCGCAATGTGCCGCCATGAGTATTTGTATGACCAGTATCTGCTCAATGCCGATGACCAGTACCAGTGGGGTGATGATTCGTAGCGGCAGATAGGAACCCTCGAAACCGTCACCTACCACAAAATGCAATAGTTCGGGACCGGCGATAAGCATAAAGGTAATAGTAGGGAAGGCAAATAAGAAGATGGCGTCGAAGGCAATGTTGATTTTCTCCCAAAACTCTTCCTTCTTGCCTTCTGCCAATAGGTTGGAGACACGTGGGAAAAGAATGTTGGTAAAGGATAGCAGCACGGCCATGATGATGTTATGCAGCTTGGTGGCCGTTGTGAAATAACCTACCTCGTCGGTGTTGGTGACAAATCCCAACCATACGGGGTTCAGGGATGTGTACACATTGGTCAGTAGCACGTAAACACCCATGATAAGGAATGCCTGATAGAAGGGGCGCATGTCAATGTCACGGAAGGAAAATTTCACGAATTTCCTGATATATACCAGATTGACAAGGGCGTTGACAATGACCATTGATACGGATATGCCGTAATAAATCTTGTAGTCGGAAGCCTCCCTGACAAACAAGAACACACAGAATACGTATAGACATTTTACCAGAATGGAGCGGTTTGTAATGTAACGGAAGTCTTCCATTCCCATGAAAAACCATTCCATAATGAACAGGTTGAACACCAGTTTGACGATGCCGACATAAAGCAGGTCCTGATAGGGTATCAGTCTTGGAACGGTGTACATGGCTATCAGCAGCATGATGATGGCTATGAAAGTGGCTATGACCGTCAGAGTGAGGAGCGACATGAAGGTCTTGGACAACTTTTCCGTGCTATTCCTGGCGGCGGCAATCTCGCGGACGCCGACAGTGGCAATGCCCATCATGGAAATGTAGACGAAATAGTTGACGAGGTTGTCGACGAAGTTGACGATACCGATATTTGACAGGCCCAGCGTTCTGGATACGTAGGGGTAGACGATTAGTGGAAACAGGTATTTCGATACCGTCAGAATGCTGCTATATATGAAATTACTCTTGAGACTCATTACAGATAGTTCCTTTTACATCCACAACAAAGAAAGTGCATAGCCTAACATGCTGGTGACAAACCTGATAGTAGATATAACGTTATTAATAATCTTACCGACAATCATTGGGACGAAGGCATATACGGAAGCCGTCCATAGTAGGACTGAGGCGATGGAAAAGTAGTCGTTCATGCGGTTGCCAATCACCTGACTTAAGGCATTGGCAAAAAAGAGGAAACCAAACCCCACGCCCTGCAGCTTGATGGCAACGGAGGTGTATTTGAAGTACTTGACCAGATAGTCGTGATAATAGATACAACAATAATACAACACAATTCTCATCCAGATGAGTATGTTGATTTCGAATCTCCAACCAGCCAGCTCGTCCTCGACACCTTTTTCCCTCATCGTACGGTATTTCATCAGTTTCAGGCCTCCCCATTCGTCGGGAACGAACGAGAGAATGTCGAAATGAGTGAAATAGACCACCACGCCTACAGGTACTATGGCACAAAGTGCATATTTCTGCCATTTGGGGAATCCGTTGCCCAAAAAGAAGATGACCAGTCCGGCGGCAGCGGAGTAATGGAAGAAGGTTCCTAATAATATAAGTAATAAGGTATAGAGCTTCTTATGATTTACATAGAAGTAGATGGCCCAGAGAAACAGTCCTGATGCGACGGAACAGCGTATCTGCACCATGTCGTGCATCATATAATAATAGGAAATGTATAATGTAAGCGTCAGGAAAGGCATCTTCGAGAGTTTCCACAGAGCCGATAGTTGGATGGGTATCGCAATGATGGCGTAGGTGAAAAACAATGCGCTGATACCCAGTGACATGGACTGGAGGATGTCTGTGATAATGCCAAAGGAGGGTTCTCTTAATAATGCCATGAGGTCGCCTTCCTTGGCGTAATACATTTCCTCGTAGGACGCTGTGTCAGGTGTCGACCCCACCTCACGCAGACCTGCTATCAAGATCATCGCAATGCCGAAAAGGACATAGAGAATTTTTTTGTCCCTATCGCTTAATCGGTCTTCAACAAAGGATAGGGATAGGCATGTAATGAATAACAGGACGAGCGAGATGACCATTTATTCCGATGCTGCTTTCTTCATCAGTATTTTCCCTGACACTACGAAGAATGCCAGTATCGTCACAAAAATAGAGATGAGCATTCGCTTGGGACCGGCAGGCTTGTGGGGCACTGAGGCACTCTCGATGACGGTAAAGGCTGGAGTGGCTTCCTGCAGTTTCGCCTGGGCAGCCTGCATCTGGGCGCTAATAGCGGTGTAGATGTTGTACTTGGCCTGCATATCGTTCTCCAAGCTCTCCAGTTTCGACTGATAGACGGCCAGCACGGCCTTCGTATGGGCATCGGCACTGGCGGCATATTTAGCAAGAGCCTCCTCGTAGTCTGCCTTACTCTCCTCACACAGCTTCTTGTAGTATTCATAGTCGACACGAGCCTTGCTGGTACGGTATTTCACGATAAACTCCTGAAGTTTGCGACTTGTCGCCTCGGCCATCGTCGCACTGACCAGCGGATCCTGGTCCTTCACGATAATGGAGAAGATGTCGGTCTTCTTGTCGTACTTACAGGTTATGTTGTCTTGTATGATGTCAAAGATGAAACTCTGCTTCTTGGTATGGCTGAATACCGACAGCTGTCCCTTGCCGTCATACGTGTCGGGCTTCTGATCCGAGAACAGCTTCTTGATACTTTCAAAGACGCTAATCCACCAGGGAGCAGCCTGATGGTCGCGGATGTATGTATAGTAATTACATTTGACGCTGCCGTCCTTCGTCATCACGTCGACGGTCATCAGTTCGGCAATGAAATTCTTTGAAGCGACCACTTCAGGATATATTTCCGCATAGATGGCATCGGTGGTGTTCAGTTTTCCTAGAGCACCGCCCAAACCGAACGATGAGGCCAGTGATTCCAGAGAACCTGAGATGGAGGTTCCGCTGGTTTCCGGTGCCATACTCACCGAACTCTTATAATAGCGCGGAAAGCAAAGCATAAATAAGTAGGTGATGACCAGCGTGGCTGGTAACACGCGATAGTATTTCTTCCGATGAGCCCACAATTTCTGGATGATTGCTGAAAAGTCAATGGGCTTGATATCTTTTTTTTCTTCCATCTTATTTCTTACATCTTATTTCTTACATCTTATTTCTTACCTCTTACCTCTTACTTCTTACCTCTAATTTCTTACTTCACCAAGTTCGCAATGGTAGCAATCATCGTCGCGATAGATGCTGTCGATGAACCGATAGTCATCCATTCGGCAAGTCCAAGCGTACGGCCTTTACGTTTTGTCGGTACCACAATCTGGCATCCGGGACGTGGCTTATGCTTACGGTCCGCCTTGGCTACCAGACCATTCATGTAGATGATGATGGTCTGGCTCTTCTTCGCTGTCGATGTCGTTCCACCGGCCAGGTCGATATAGTATTTGGCATTCTTGCCTTCCTTGAAACGTACGGTGTTTGGATATAGCACCTCACCATTGATCTTCACTGTACCGTCGTAGCGCGGCACGATGATGCGGTCACCTTCACGCAGGATAGGATCGTCGTCACTGCCTGGGTTCAGCAGGGCCTTGTCCATCTCGATACCTACAGGGTAGTTGGCATTGGTCATCAGCTTCTTCACGTCGATAGAGTCGTTGCCGGAGTTGCGCTGTGCCGTACGCAGCATCACCTCCATCTGGTCGCGCTCCTCGGGAGTCATCAGTCGCAATAGCTTTGTACCCTCAGGGTAGGCACGTTTCGTCAGTCCGCCAGCCTGTTTGATGACCTCGCTGAGTCGCTGGCCCTTGTTCGACAGTGCATAGGTACCCTCAAACTGCACCTCACCCTCGATGATGACGTTCTGCTGCTCGGTATAGTTGGGCGAGCGGCGCACATACACCTCGTCGAAGGGCTTCAGCGTGAAGTCGGGCTGACCTTGTATCTCGAAGTTTGGCGTCAGCTTGAAACTGAATGTCTGGGCTATCTGGTCGTCAGCCTCCATCGCATTGGGATTGCTGATGCGGCGCGCTACGTCGACCTTCACCAACGAAGCTGCCTCCGTGGGACCGCCAGCCTGGATAATCAAGTCCTCAATGGTCTCGTTGTCGGCATACTTATATGTTCCAGGGTAGTGTACCTCGCCATTGATAGATACCGTCTTCAGTGCCTCGTTCTCCTCGCGGCTGGCCACATAGAGGACGTCCTCATTTCTCAGGGGAACGTCAGGCGTGGTACCTTCCAGAATACCGATGATGTCCACACTCAGCACTTCCAGCGTACGGTCTGCCTTCATGCGGTGCATCACGGCATGTTGGCCGATGGCACCCTCCGTCAGTCCGGCAGCAGCCTCCACCAGTGCCTTCACGGTACTGATGTTGCCGCCCACCTGATACATGCCTGGGCGGAATACGGCACCCTTGATTTCCACCATATTCTGATAGCGTACGATGGTCGAGTCTACACTCACCGAGTCTTCGTCCATCAGTTTGAAACTATTCATGTCGAACTCTCCCACGCTGAATACCGAATAGCCTGCTCCGGCCTTGCGGTTGATGCGGATGGCCTTCGTATAGGCATCACCCGTAAATCCGCCGGCATAGCGCAGCAGCGTAGCGGCACTCTCCGTTGTCTTCATCTCGTAGAACATCGGGCGCTTCACTTTACCCGTGATGTTTACCAGTGCCTCATACGGACCTACCGTTACCACGTCGTTGTCCTGCAGACGTACGTCGCCTGTCAACTTGCCGTTCAAGAGGAAGTCGTACACGTCGACGTTCGACAGCAATTTTCCGTTACGATATACCTTTACGTTACGCAACGTACCGATTTCGTTCGGACCACCAGCCATGTAAAGGGCGTTATATACGGTGGCAAAGGCTGACATCGTATAGGTTCCTGGCACCTTTACCTCACCTATCACACTAATAGTAATAGTACGTGTCTGTCCTACCGTCAGTTCAATCCTCGAACCCTGATAGCGGGGACCTAACTCGCGCTTCAGCTTTGCTTTCGCTTGGCTCACACTGAGACCGCCCAATTGGATGACGCCAAAATCCTCGATGGTAATGGTACCGTCAGGCGAGATGGTCTCGGTGACGCTTTGCTGTGAGGCTCCCCAGATGTCGACGTTCACTGCATCGCCAGGCCCCAGGCGGTAGTTCTGAGGTGTGGCAAGGTTCATCGAGCTCTCAAAGGTCAGGTTTTTGTTGTTAAACACGTCATGACCGAAGATTTTTCGCTTTTCCTCCTCCTCCTTCATGAATTCGTCGTCGAAGTATTTCAGCGAGTCGGGCATCATGAAGTCCATCGCGTCGTCCATCTCGGTGAATTCCTCGTCTTCCTCGTCGTACGTATGTTTCTTAATCTGGTTCTTCTTCTTCGTGTCCTTGATACGGAACTGCGAAGCCTTCTTCTTGTCCTGGTTCTTCAGTTCCTGACGCTTCTCGCCATTGGGCTCACGCATACGTGCCTTCGTATCCTTCGAACCTGCCGTGATGTCGTCAGCACCCAGTGCACCATTCTTCATCTGCCGCTGGTATTTCTTCTGCAAGCGGCGTATCTGGTCGATGGTTACACCACGCTGCATCAGCTGTGTCACAATCTGCTGGCGCGACACACCCTTTGCGTTCTGTTCTACCACGTAGTCCATTACCTGATTGTCGGTCATACCCGACTGAGCCCAGCTCATTGTGGCACATACCACAACACTGGCTATGAGAGTAACAAGTCGTTTCATAGACGTCAATTAATGCATTAATATACTATATTAACCCACTTTCGGGCGAAATATTGCGCAAAGGTAATACTTTTTTCTCAATGAGCCAAATAAGTGGCACTTATTCTGCAATAAGTAGCTCTTATTTCTTAATAAGTGGCACTTATTTTTAAATAAATGGCTATTTTCTTTGTGATTTACTGATTTTTATTCGTACCTTTCTCCCTTGGAGAAGGTACTTTCGTTCGACAATAAAAACAAAAAAAATGCTTTTTTGTTTTGTATTGTGCTCACTTATTCGTACCTTTGCAGCCGAAATGCGAAAAATCGCTCCTGGGGTTGACTGGATTTGACAGCAGGATGAGATGGTACGTAAGCATGCGGAGTGACGACTGTGGACTCCATAATCACGTCGGTCGAAAAATTAATTGGCAACAATGAG
>JAEEGL013555032.1_pt1 | contig 26860 bp, 25 predicted proteins | sample 9134231 | NCBI WGS metagenome assembly JAEEGL01 (sample SAMN16246548, study PRJNA631951) | gut metagenome | biome: gut microbiome; feature: rumen; material: fiber-attached | host: Bos | place: Iran: Karaj | collected 2018-10 | reverse complement strand
TGTTGGCTTCGATAAGTTTCGTCATCACGCCACCCATTGTTTCAATACCCAACGAAAGCGGAGTAACATCCAACAACAACACGTCTTTCACTTCACCCGTCAACACACCACCTTGAATTGCGGCACCGATTGCAACGACTTCGTCAGGGTTCACACCTTTCGAAGGAGTTTTGCCGAAGAATTTCTCAACAGCCGTCTGAATGGCAGGAATACGAGTAGAACCACCAACCAAAATCACTTCGTCAATGTCGCTTGTGTTCAAACCAGCCTGTTGCAAAGCAGTTTTACAAGGTTCTATTGTACGTTGAATCAAATCGTCAACCAATTGTTCGAATTTTGCACGTGTCAATGTACGTACCAAGTGTTTTGGAACACCGTCAACTGGCATAATGTACGGCAAGTTGATTTCGGTAGAAGTTGTGTTCGACAACTCGATTTTTGCCTTTTCGGCAGCTTCTTTCAAACGTTGCAAAGCCATAGAGTCCTTGCTCAAGTCGATTCCGCCGTTGTCGTTCTTGAATTCTTGTACCAACCATTCAATAATACGTTGGTCGAAGTCGTCACCACCAAGGTGCGTATCGCCGGCAGTAGATTTTACTTCGAACACGCCGTCACCAAGTTCAAGGATTGACACATCGTGCGTACCACCACCACAGTCGAACACAACAATCTTCATATCCTTGTTTGTCTTGTCCAAACCGTAAGCAAGAGCAGCCGCAGTAGGTTCGTTCACAATACGTTTCACAGTAAGACCAGCAATTTCACCAGCTTCCTTCGTTGCCTGACGTTGAGCGTCGTTGAAGTAAGCAGGAACGGTGATAACTGCCTCAGTCACCGTAGTTCCAAGATATTCCTCAGCAGTTTTCTTCATTTTCTGAAGAATCATTGCAGAAATTTCCTGTGGCGTGTACAAACGGCCGTCGATGTCAACACGAGGAGTGTTGTTGTCGCCGCGAACAACCTTGTAAGGCACACGATTTATTTCACTTGTCAAACGGTCGTAGGTTTCACCCATGAAACGTTTGATAGAGAATACAGTTTTTGTTGGGTTAGTGATAGCCTGACGTTTTGCAGGATCACCAACTTTTCTTTCGCCATTGTCGATAAAACCAATAACAGAAGGAGTTGTACGCTTACCTTCGCTGTTAGCAATAACAATAGGCTCATTTCCTTCCATGACTGCAACGCACGAATTCGTGGTTCCCAAGTCGATTCCTATTATCTTTCCCATAGTATTTAAATTTTAAAGTTTCTAAATAAATTTTCTCTTTCGTTGTCAATCTTTATGCCACACACATTTTTGAAAAAAACTACGCAATTGTGGCAGAGAAAATGTGCTTTTTTTCATTTTTTGGCAGAAAACACTGACATTTAGACATAAAACTCTTGAATCTGACGAATGCTCTACCCATAAAAAAAGTAGAGACGCGATTAACCGCGTCTCTACAAATAAACATTATTGTTATTTCTAACAAATTTCTCCCTTCGCTCGAAATGACGTTCTGTCGGTCGGGATAATATTGTAGAGACGTTGCGCGCAACGTCTCTACAAGGAAAATTATTTTACAAATTTAATTGTACCTTCTTGTGCAGTGATGAAATATACACCAGCAGCCAATGAGTTTACGTTAAATGCTTTTGAAGCAGAAGCAACTGGTTTTCCTGCCACGTTGTAAACAACGATTTCACCAGCTGAATAAACCATGCCACCTTCAACTGCAAATACCGAAGCAGAAACTTCATCTACAGCCACATTATTTTCTTTAGGCTCAATTTTGATTTCTGCAACATCCTCTACAGCAGGATCTGTTGTAGTGATAGTTAACTTACAAACGTCAGTAGCACCGTTAAGAACAATTTTCTTTGTAAATGCAATTGTTTCACCAGCTTTTACGTTCTCTGCTATTGTAACATAATCTGATACATTATTATATTCACTTCCAATCAATGCAACTTGAAGTTTTGCGATATCGTTACTTGCAACACCATTAATAGAAAGCGATACATAATCACCTTTCAAGAAACCATCTGCAGGAGCTGTTACTTCTTCCTCATATTGATAGTTAGAACCGTCGTCCCAAACATTTGCTGCCAAGGTAAGAGTCGTAAATTCTTTTGAAGTCAATTCAACACCTTCGTGAACTTGTGTTCCTGCTGGCGCAATTACAATAGAAGCTCCTTCTTCTGCCTCATCAGAAATTTCCATCACTAAGTCACAGATGTCAGCAGCTTTCGTAGCCTTCAACGTAGCTTCAAACGAGATTTCACCTTGTGCGTCAACTTTTTCAGCAATAGTTGTATAAGCTGAAATTGCGCCATAACTACCACCTTCAACACCTTCTCTCAAATATACTCTTAATGTTCCTTCAAAAGCTTTGTTCGTTACACCTGTGATAGAGAATGTCACATAATCGTTAGGCAATACATTGGTAGCAATAGCAGCATCAATGAATTGATAGTTGTGAGGTGTTGCATATTGGTTGTAGTCTAAAGAAACTGTTTCGTAGCTTTTGGGTCCCAACTCTATACCTTCGTGAACTTCCTCACCCGCTTTTAAGAATGATATGCCCTCAGGAGCTTCTTCTCCAGATTGATAAATAGCAAAAAGCATTACCTTACCCGTCTTTCCCGAGAACGAATTTGGCATAGTAATTTGAATAACAACATCCGTAATTTCATTATCCTTCGTAGCCGTAAATGTTATTGGTGTCCACGGCAACACTTCATTAGCTTCTTCAAACACCATTACAGTAGAATGATAAATATCAGCACTGAAAGTTCCACTTATTTTTAGATTTATAATATCATCCTTTTTTATTACTTCGGGGACATCAAATTCCACTTCCATCTTAAATTGGGTTTGGGTTTCACTTACTCCATCTAACTGAAACTCACCTGTAGGCATTTCAACATCATATTGAGCAGCAACAGCAGTTAATTCCGACAATGTTGCACGCAATTTTACAGGGGCATCTCCTAATTTACGCTTAACAGCACTTGATAATGTTAGCATTGTACGAATAATAATTTTTTCTGAAGTAACTGCATCTTTAACAATTTGAATAGGAACAGTAACATTACATTCACTCTCAAATGCGACAGCACCACCGCCCATAGAAGTTCCACTATAATTCATTTCCGACAATGTAGTCCAATAACCTGCAGCCTCGCTATTGTCAACAATACCAACATATAAAATATCATCCACGGCAACGCTAAAATATCCTTTAATCGTTACGTTTACGACATCACCTTCTTTTAACAAATTTTCTCCCAAATTCAACTGAGAAGTAATATTAATATCACCTCCGTCCTCAAGTTTTGGGAAAAGATTTGCATCACTAATAACAACATTGTACTCTGCTGCACCAACAACAAGTGACAACAACGCACTAACCAAGAATAAAAATATTTTTTTCATAAAAAATTAAATTTAGTTAAACATACTTTTTAAAGTGGGGTAAAAGTAGAACAATAAAATAACAAACGCAAAATTTTTGGTTAAAAGTTATCCGAAAAACCAAAAGTATAGACGAATAATACATATAAAAATGTACTCACTTCAATCCCAGTTCTTTCCCTTTCTCCAACATATATGCGTATGCGGCATCGTGATTGTTCTCGATAATGCCGTCAAGAATGGCTTCGCGAATGGCTAATTTTATGACACCAACCTCTTTTGAGGGTTGAATATGGAACGTTTCAATAATTTCCTCACCCGTAATCGGTGGTTGCCAATTGCGTATGGCATCTTTTTCTTCAACGATTTTGAGTTTCTCGCGAACTAACTGGAAATTTTGTAAGAAGGTTTTTACCTTGATTTCATTTTTTGAAGTAATGTCGGCTTCGCACAACAGCATAAGGTCGTCGATGTCGTCGCTTGCATCAAACAGAAGACGACGAACTGCGGAATCGCTCACTTCCTCGTCAACCAACGCTATTGGTCGTAAATGAAGAAGCACGAGTTTTTGCACATATTTGAGTTTGTCGTTCATTGGCAACTTCAGGCGACGAAATATATCGGGAACCATTCTTGAGCCAACAATTTCGTGACCGTAAAACGTCCACCCGATTGTTTCTGAGAATTTCTTTGTCCGAGGTTTTCCAATATCATGAAGAAGAGCCGTCCATCGTAACCAAAGATTGTCGCTTTTTTCAGCCACGTTGTCAAGCACCTGCAACGTGTGGAGGAAATTATCCTTGTGACCGCAACCGTTGATGACATCTACGCCTTTGAGTTTTGAGAGTTCCGGGAAAATGAGTTCTAACAGTCCCGCCTGGTCAAGCAAAAGAATTCCCCGTGACGGCTTTTTCGTCATCATTATCTTATTGAACTCGTCAATAATACGTTCCATTGAAACAATAGAAATGCGCTCTCTCATCTGACGAATCCCCTCGAAAGTGTTTTCTTCAATCGTAAAATCCAATTGGGCCGCAAACCGTACTGCGCGCATCATTCGTAACGGGTCGTCGGAAAACGTGAGAGCAGGGTCAAGTGGCGTACGAATAATTTTATCATGCATATCCTGAATCCCGTTGAACGGGTCAAGAAGCACGCCAAACGTGTCACTGTTGAGCGAGAGAGCAAGAGAATTGATGGTGAAATCTCGTCGATTCTGGTCTTCTTCCAGCGTGCCTGCCTCAACATGCGGTTTGCGAGAATCATGAGAATATGATTCCTTGCGTGCACCGACAAACTCGTAATCGAACTCTTTGTAGTGGAACATTGCCGTTCCAAAGTTTTTGAACACGGAAACCGTCAATTTGGGCGAAATTGCCCGTGCCGTTTTTTCCGCCAAATCAATACCGTTACCTAAGGTAACAATGTCGATGTCGTGATTTGGGCGACGAAGAAAAATATCGCGAACAAACCCCCCAATGACGAAAACTTGGGTGTTTTCGCTATCGGCAATCTTCGAAATGACCGAAAATACTGGATTGTCAAGAAATTCCTTCATCTCCGTTAAAAACTCGGCAAATATACAAAAGTTGCAGTATTCTTATTTCGCTATCGTATTGAATAAATGTGTATTTTTGTTTTGAAAAATGTATAGAAATATGAGAAAGTTACTTTTTATGTTGAGCATCGTCGTTCTTTCTTGGTCGGCTGTCGATGCGCAAGGACGTGGGAAGAAAGCATACGTCCCCAATGATGATTCCGACGAATACGATACTGAAATTGAGGAAGAGGTGAAGATGGAAGCCGCAATTCAGCAAGGTGCGTCGGAGAAGGAACAACAACGAATGATCCGTCATCGCGAAAAACGAAAAGAGAAAGAATACAAACGCCACCACAAAGAAATTCAGGATAAGGCGACGCTGAAAAAAATGAAGAAAAGCAAGAAAAAATCTGAAGCGTATAATCAGCATAAACCTCCGCTCAAAAGCCGAAGAGCGGCAAAAAAACGTGAAAGAAAACGGTGATTCGTAAATTACATAATAAAGATATTGACAAAGCCCGTTGGAATTCGTTGGTACAAAACTCACAATGTGCCGACGTATATGCCTTGTCGGCATATCTTGATGTAGTCTGTCCTCATTGGCACGGACTGATTCTTGGTGATTATGAAGCAGTTATGCCATTGCCAGTAAAAAAACGTTTCTTCTTTTCCTATATCGTTCAACCCATTTTTTCTCAACAATATAGAATCTATTCACAACGAGATATTTCCATTGAGGAAGTGGATTTATTCCGAAAAGAAATATTGAAATATAGATTTGTTCGTATTTGCTTATCGTTGTCGTTATTTGACACTGCAATTCCACGATATAATTTCTCGCTTGACTTGTCAAAATCCTACGCCGACATTGCCCAGCACTATTCTGAGAATACGAGACGTAACATTCAGAAAACACAGAAATCGGGCTTGATTTGCGCGAAAACTGACAATGTAGAACAGGCATTGCAAGATTTTCTTGCTGCTGATACCAAAAACTATTATACACCGTACAAGGATAAAATCCGTGCATTGGTTGCCTGTTGCGACTCGGAGGCATACGAAGTGAAAAATGAGTCGGAAACCTTGGCTGTGGCTGTATTCTTAAAAACACAAAAACGATTGTACTATCTTTTCCCTGCAAGCACCACCAACGGGAAACAACTATCGGCAATGTTTTTACTGCTTGACTCGGTAATTCGTACATATGCCGAAACAGCATTCACTCTTGATTTTGAAGGTTCCGAGATTGAGGGAGTTCGCCGATTTTACGAAGGTTTTGGGGCTCGACAGGAATCGTATTATTATTTCAAGAAATTGTTTTTATGGACAAATCGTCCGTCTTTTAAATTCAGAACATAAAATCGCTGTTGCCACAGCGACATTCAATGATTCCGACGTTTTTCCTGTCGTGTTGAACGACGGAATATGAATCGTGCGATTCACGAGTTGAGCAACTTCGTCGCTTATGCCGTTTCCTTCGTTTCCCATAACCAGTACGGCGTTTTGGGGCAATTCTGCTTCATACACATTCTCGCCAGCCATATCGGCGGCAAACGTGACGCACTCTTTCGTGTTTCTCAAAAATTCTGGCAAATCAACATAACGGACAGGCATCCGAAAAATAGCACCCATAGTTGCTTGTACTACTTTGGGATTATACACGTCAACGCAATCGGTGGAACAAATTATCTGAGAAACGCCAAACCAATCTGCCAAACGAATAATTGTTCCCAAGTTTCCCGGGTCTTGTACTCCGTCGAGAGCGAGCACCAAACCCTGTAATGTTGTCGGGGTATCGTAGTTTTTACAATAAGCTAACGCCCAAACGTCTTGCGGATGCTGAAGCAACGATATTTTTTCAATTTCCTCGTGAGTTGCCTCATAACTTTCACATGGAATTGTATGAGAATCAAGCCATTCTCGCGTCGCGACAATGGCTTCTACACGAAACGAAGACTGCAACAATTCTTCAACTGATTTATTTCCTTCAACAACAAATTTCTGTTCTTCGTCACGAACTTTCTTTTTGCCAAACGAAGCAAAATATTTCAGTTTGTTCTTACTCAGCTCCATAGCAAGTGATTACAGCATTTCTTGCAATTTGCCGTCTTTTTTGGCGTCAATATATTTTTGCAAGCGTTTGTCCGGCTCAACGTGATATTTTTTGTACATACAATAGCGAACGAACTTGTCAATTGCTTGATACTGAAGGTCTTCTTCTTTTATTGAAAAATTATTGTCAATGGCGACCTTGCACATCGAAGCAAAGTAGCGAGCTGCCAACGGAGCGTCGTCGCTAATGATTTTGAAGAATTTCTTATGCGTTTGGAATGAATAGTACGGATTGTTGTTCATCCATTCTACCAAGAAATCGAATGCGATGAGATTCTTTTCATCATTTTTCACTGACGAATTCAAGAGAAATTCGCAACAATTCACCACGTATGGCTGAACTTCTGCATATTCCGCAGAATCTTTCAACATACGACCATTCATTTCCGTAAAATCTTGTGCGAACGCATTACTCAATGCGAACACTGCACATACCAGAGAAAACAATACCTTTTTCATAATCTTATTATTTTAATTTTTTTTTGTAGAAACGCGCCATGTAGAGACGTGCCATGGCGCGTCTCTACTATAAATCGTTTCTTATTATAATGTACATCAAAATTCATTCCGAATTTTTCCAAAACGTAAATTTACAAAAAGTGTTACAAAACACCAAGAATTTTCATTATTACACATAATTTCTATTTTTCGTAGGTAGGTTTGTATGCTTGTTCCTATCTCTACTGCCGACGCATACGTGTTTCGTCCCGAGAAATTAAATTCAAAGCTTGACATTGCCACCAATCCGGGAACAAGTTTGATTTCGTTTATCCCATACCCAAACGATGCTTTCCCAAATTTGGTGTATTTTGAATCGTCAAATTTCTCTATCACATCTTGTCCGTCGGGGTACATTACGTGGTAATAGGTTGGCTTTTCTATAGCACAGGCAAGTCCCGCGTCGTAGTTCCAATAAATGGCGACAGAATTTTTGTCGGATTTGCTGAATTGTTCGTTTTTTCGACCAATGGTAGCGTGTAACGCACCTACATTATTCTTTTTCCCATAAATTGTCATTCCCGTCGATGATGCCAGACGTACTTCTTTGGGACTACGAAGATTCACGAACTGTATGCGATACGAGGTTTTGTGCAGATAATCCACATATTTGCCGTAGCGATAGCCAATGCCAAAACCGTTTGTGTTCATTCCTAACGAGAAAGAATAATCGTCGGAGAACAAAATTTTATTCTGATTGTCGAGTTCGCCTTGGCTGAATACAGGCAATGAAAAAATACAGAGCATGAAAATACTCTGTATTACTTTCATTGGAATTTCTATAAGTAACCGAGACTTATATTCTTGAATTGTCGATTTGCTCAACACTTGATTCACCTGGATATGCTGGACAAGGGTCAACAGTTTTACATGCAGAAACAAGTGCCGCAAGAGCAGCAGCAACAACCAAAACAATACCTAATTTTTTCATAAATGTAAATTTTGAATTATGAAACTTAATCAATGTTCAAAAGTAAACTTTTTCTTTGAAATACATAACATCAAATGCTAAAATTTACAAAAACCTTGTTATCTATTCTTTTTTCTATGCAAAATTGTACATTTGCACTTGATAGTAAAAAGAGAACAATGATACAAAGAATACAATCCATATATCTGCTTCTTGCTGGCGTTCTGGTGGGCTTGGCAACGATATTTCCACTTGTTGATTTTACTTTGAGTGAATCGTTTGCCGAAGGCGTTATCGGACGTCTTTCGTCTTTTGCATGGAAATATGGCAACGACAATGACTGGCAGACAGTTTACAATATCTATTCGTTGGGAATAGCCGTTATTATTGCCGCTATAGCAAATATAGGTACGATTTTTGTTTTTAATAAGAGAAAATTGCAAATAAAAATAACGCATTATACGTTTATACTCAAAATAGCGATAGTTGCTGTTATTGTTTATTTTATATACATTTTACAAGGAGACGACGTGCTTTCAACGCGACCACAGATAGGTTCTTTGTTGATTGTCATTTCAATGGTTTTCGACTGGTTGGCAGTCAAAGCTATCAGAAAAGACGAGGCATTGGTTCGTTCCATAGATAGAATTCGATAAAAATTGATAGATATGAAAAAAATTGTCTGTTTCATTCTGTTATTTACAATTACGGTTGGTGTATTTGCACAAAAGAAACCTCATAAAATTGAAGTTCAAATTCACGGAGTAAAAGATACGACGCTCTTGCTTGGCTATCACTATGGCGAGAAGAAACTGGTGTCCGACACTATCCACGTTGACTCTAAAGGTCGTGGAGCTTTTGTCGGCGATTCATTGTTGGACGGTGGATTATATCTTATCCTGACTCCCGATTATCGCTATTTTGAAATCATGATTGACAATCCCGACCAAACCTTCAAAATAGAAACCGACACGACCGATTTGGTGGGACATCTAAAAATTGAGGGAAGCGAGTCAAATTCCGTTTTCCTGCAATATCAACGGAAAAGTTCTGAATTGTACAAAATTCGAAAACCAGCTCTTGACAAACTGAAAGACCTTTATGCACAAGACACATCGAAATTCAACAAGAAAAAACTTGAAGCACGTCGTGATTCCATTGAAATGTTCCGAAACAGAGTCGATTCGGTTCGGAATGTTATGGTTGCCTACGAAGACAATATTATAGCGCAACATCCAGACTATTTGCTTTCGGCAATTCTTAATTGTACGCACGAAATCGAGGTTCCCGACTATCCTCGCGATGCAGACGGTAATATAACCGACTCGCTTTTCAAATATACGTATATGAAAAACCATTATTTTGACAAAATAAATCTCGGCGACGAACGTCTGTTGCGTACTCCGGTATATGAGTCAAAAATTGATGATTATTTCGACAAACAAATCTTCCAAATTCCTGACTCCATCATTCCACAAGTGGATTTCGTGATGAACCGAATCTTGGAACAAGAAAAGAAGGGGTACGAGGGCAAAATGTATTACAACACGTTGCATCACTTGTTTATGAAATATCAGAACCCTAAATATATGGGGCTTGACAACATTTTTGTCCATATCATGAAGAACTATTACCTCAATGGTCACGTTCCCGCACGTGTAGTGAAGGATACGGCGTATATGAACAAAATTCAGGACCGTTATACCAAAATGGTACACAACCAGATTGGCGTACAGGCAACCGACTTGTTGGTGTACAAAATGGGGAACGATACGCTTGACGAAAATATGGGCTGGTATCGTCTGAGCCAGGTAAAATCGCCGTATGTGGTTATTTATTTCTGGGATACTGATTGTGGTCATTGCAAGAAAATTATCCCAGAATGGCACAAATTGTATCGTGAAAACGAGTTCAAGAAAAAAGGCGTGGAGTCTTTTATGGTCTATACGCAGACCGATATGGAAAAGTGGAAGAAATTCATAACCGAACAGGATATGTTCGATTTCATCAACGTGTTTGACCCATATCAAAACACGAATTTCCGAACGACGTACGATATTTATAGCACACCTGTGGTTTACGTGCTTAACAAGGAACGGAAAATCATTGCAAAACGACTTCCACCCGAAACAGTTGTAGAAGTGCTGAATCGGGAAATAGAAATGGACAAGAAGAAAAAATAGTATGTGCGTCGAATCATATCCGCAGCAAGTACTCAAATTCTGTCCACGATGTGGGAAAGGTCATTTTGTCCCGTACAACGATAAAGCTAACAAATGCGATACATGCGGTTTCATCTTTTATTTTAATGCCGCAACAGCTGTCGCCGTCATTTTAAAAGATGCTGAAAACAGAGTGCTTTTGACCACGAGGGCGTTCAATCCTGGCAAAGGCACGCTGGACTTGCCCGGCGGCTTCGTTGACCCGTTAGAGTCGGCAGAACACGCAATTGACAGAGAAATCAAGGAAGAATTAAATTTGACCATCACCGAAAAAAAATATTTAGGTTCGTTCCCCAATACCTACCTATACGGCGACGTGGTTTACTTCACTTGCGACTTGGTCTTTGAATGCACAGTGGAGACGTTTGAAGGAATGCAGGCAAAAGACGATGTTACTCATTGTGATTTTTTTACCGTCACCGAGGAATTGCTCGAAAACGTGGATGCAACCTCAATAAAGAACATTTTGCGACACTATTTCTTATAGTGTTTTGAAGGAGAAACGATACGTGAAAAAGTAGATTTTGAGAAAAATCTTCGGTTTTCTCAAAAAAAAATTGTTAATTTTGCATACGAAAATTTTGTGCGATGAAAAAAGCAAAAGTCCTTTATGTTTCCCAAGAAATGGCGAAGTACCTTCCCGACACAGAGATGTCGTTGAAGAGTCGATATCTTCCTCAATACATTCAAGAGAAAGGTAAAGAAATTCGTTGCTTCATGCCAAGATATGGTTTGGTCAACGAACGCCGAAATCAGCTTCACGAAGTTATCCGTTTGTCTGGAATGAATCTTATTATTAATGATACGGATCATCCGCTCATTATTAAGGTTGCTTCGATTCAGCAGGCGCGTTTGCAAGTATATTTCATCGATAATGATGAATTTTTCCGTCGTAAGGCGTTGTTTACCGATGAAAACGGCGCTGAATTTGACGATAACGACGAGCGTATGATTTTCTTTGCTCGTGGTGTGCTCGAAACGGTGAAGAAACTTCGTTGGGCTCCCGATATTGTGCATTGTCACGGTTGGTTTACGTCATTGCTGCCTTTATATTTGAAGAAGACATTCTACGAAGATCCGCTTTTTGCAAATGCGAAAGTGGTGTATTCCTTATACAACAATAGCTTCAATACTAAGTTTTCAAGCAATTTCGTCAATAAAATTCATTTTGACGGGATTACGGATGAGGACATCCAACCTATAAAAAACGGCGCCGATTGGTTGAGTCTGAATAAGTTGGCTATTGACCAAGCCGAGGGTGTTGTGTTGGGAGAACAAGATGTCAATGCGGAATTGATTCAATATTGCAAGGACAAGAAGAAACTCATTCTTCCGTACCAAGGGCTCGAAGATTATGCCGATGCATATTCTGACTTTTACGACAGTCTTTTACCCGATTTACCTGATGAAAAATAAGATGAACGTGAAGTTTTCGCTTCTTGGTTGTTTGTGCTGTTTGCTCTTGTTCGTCTCGTGCAACAAAGGCGACCAAACCATTGGATTAGATACTCTTCCGGGTAGTGATTTGCTGAAAACATTAGTGGATAGTACATCAACTACTATCACGTTGTCAACGACAGACGACGATTCTGTTCGTTCTTCTGCGGTTTCTTATATGGTAGGCGAGATGAACGACGATGTTGTAGGAAAGACTCGTGCCGGATTTGTCACCCGATTGTATGTGCAAGGTTTGAATTTAGACGATTTGGCAAATTTCGTCCTTGATTCTGCCTGTTTCCGAATTTCAAAATCACACAAATATGTGTATGGCGACACCAATACGGATCAAACGTTCTCACTCTACGAAGTTACGCAAGATGTTACCGTAGAAGACTGTAAAAATTATTGTCAGGCAAAGACAACGCCTGCTTGCTTGTCATCGTTGAATCTCTTGATGGATATAGATTTCAAGAAACATGCCGATTCCGACACGTCGTATCTTTATAAATTGTCGGATGATGTTGTAAATGCGATCTTTGCAAAGATCTCGGCATGCTACGATGCATCGCAGTCTCCACAACATTTTGATTCTCTGTTTATCAAACAATTCAAAGGCGTTTATTTGACAACGAAAGATGATGCGTTCAACGATGCAAAATCAGTCATTGTACATTGCATTCCCGAATTGAAATTTTATTTTCATAGCAAGAGTGACGCAACTATTACGCAATCGTTAGTATTTGCTCCATCGCCACAAGCGTATGACAAACCTTTGTCGTCGGATCCAAGTCAGATTTATTTGCAAGCTATCAACGTGTTTGAACACGAATATCCGACCACAATCTCGTCAAATCTTAATACTGAGACGAGCGAAACATACGTGCAAGGTTTTAACGGTTTGAAGACGAATGTGCATTTTTCTGGTCTGGAATCGTGGAGAGACAATATGCAACTGAACAGTTCCGACCCGTTGTTAATCAATATTGCACGGCTTTCAATCCCTTTGAAGGAAGCACGGAACGCATATCTCCCGCTTAACTTACGCATTTATGACGATTCTCGAAAACTGATTTATTCAACAATGTCGGCTACAAAAGATAGTACGTGCTATTTGTTTGATATTCAATATTTCATGCAATATCTCTATGACCATTCTGCTACGGCAGACGATTATTCCTATGAAATTTGCATTCCCGAAAACAATATCTATGGCAATGCCTTTGTTTTAGACGGGACGGCCTCGAATAAGCTGAAGCTGACGATTACCTACACAAAATAACTCATTGGTTATGAATGTAATACAAGAGTTTAGTACGGCACTGTCGCTACATGGGAAAGCATTTTCCTTCATCAGGAAAAACGGACTTTCGTGGACATTTCTCATTCCTGTCGCCTTGTTTCTCATTCTATTGACCGTAGGATTGTACTCCATTGGCGAGCTGACGGATTACTTGACTATGAAAATCTTATATAATTATGTATATGACGGTTTCGTAAGCTCCCTATTGTTGATTCTGTTCAGGATACTTTTTTTCATAGTAGTGGGAATGTGGGGTGGATACATTATAGTAATCGTAATGTCGCCGTTTCTCGCGTACCTGTCGGAGAAGACGGAGAAAATAATCACAGGCAACGATTATCCATTCAACCTCAGTCAGTTTATTAATGACGTGATTCGTGGTATTCTGTTGGCATTGCGTAACTTTTGCATGGAAATGCTCATTAGTATCGTGTTTTTTCTCTGTTCTTTCTTTACTGCGGCAATGGCTGCGCCGTTTGTTTCCGTCATTTTATTTCTCGTTTCAGCATACTTTTACGGTTTTTCATTCATTGATTACACAAACGAGCGAAGAAAACTTTCAGTATCCGAAAGTGTACGTTATGTTCGACAACGAAAGGCGATGAGTTGTGGTCACGGATTCGTATTTGCCTTGTTGTTGTACGTTCCTGTTCTTGGAGTGGCCTTGTCGTCGTTTTATGCTATCATAGCAACCGTGGCTGCAACGATCCATGTTTTGGACATAGAAAAAGAACAATTAGCGTAGTTCGTCGGTGTCGATTCTTAGATTCTGGAATAGAAATTCCTGACGTTCGGGAGTATTGTCGCCCATATAGAAATTCAGCATTTCGCTCAGTTGCGTGTCGTGGTTGATGACAACTGGTTCCAAGTGAATATCTTTTCCGATAAACAAGGTAAATTCATCGGGCGAAATTTCTCCAAGACCTTTGAATCGGGTGATTTCCATTTTCGGGTCGGAACAAAGGGCGTTGATTGCAGCCACACGCTCCTCATCGGTGTAGCAGTAGCGCGTTTCCTTTTTGTTTCTTACACGGAACAAAGGCGTTTGCAGAATATATACGTGTCCTTCGCGGATCAAGTTCGGACAATATTTCAGAAAGAACGATACCAGCAACATTCTGATATGCATACCATCATCATCGGCATCGGTGGCAATAATGACCTTGTTGTAGCGAAGATTTTCCAGCGACCCTTCTATATTGAGGGCCGACTGCAAAAGATTCAACTCTTCGTTTTCGTAAATGTCTTTTTGCTTTGCCTTTATGGCATTCAGTGGTTTACCTTTCAGACTGAAAACTGCTTGTGTTGAAGCATTTCTTGATTTCGTAATGGAACCACTTGCCGAATCACCCTCGGTAATGAAAATGGCAGTTTCTTCGCGAAGTTCGTGATTTGTATTGTAGTGATAGCGACAATCACGCAATTTTTTATTGTTCAGACTTGCCCGCTTCGACATTGATTTGCTTCGAACAACATCAATTGCCTTGCGTTCTTTTTCGGAGTCTTGGATTTTTTTTGCCATCACCTCGGTAATTTCGGGGTGTTTGTGCAAGTAATCGTCAAGTTCCTGTTTCACAAAGTCGTTCACAAACTTGTTGACCGAGATGCTGTCTTCTTGGGGCGTCATATTGCGAGAGCCCAATTTCACCTTTGTCTGGCTTTCGAATACGGGTTCTTCAACATTGATTGCGATAGCACCTACAATGCCATTTCGAATATCGGAAAGTTCCTGGTTTTTATTGAAAAATTCCTTGATTGTTTTCCCCAATGCCTCTCTATACGCACTTTCGTGAGTTCCGCCTTGAATCGTATATTGTCCGTTTACAAACGAATAATAGTCGTCGCCAGTTTGTTCAGTATGCGTAAGTACAATTTCAATATCGGTACCTTTCAGATGGATAATCGGGTACAATGGCACGATTTGATCTCTTTCAAAATTTTCGGTCAACAAATCCAACAAACCATTTTTTGAGTTGAATTTCAGACCGTTGTAATTTATGGTAAGTCCCGTATTTAAGTACGAATAATTACGCATCATCGTCTCGATGAAATCGTCTCGGAAGGCGTAATTTTCAAAAAGACCTTTGCTTGAATCTGGCTCAAACTCAATGAGAGTACCTTGTTGCACTTTGTTTCCGTCATCTTTTACGACACCCGTATCAGCCACAAGTTTTCCCTGTTTGAACTCTATTCGGCGAGTTTCGCCGTTACGGAACGATTGAGCCGAAAATTTCCACGAAAGAGCATTGACTGCCTTGGTACCCACACCATTCAAACCGACAGATTTTTTGAACGCCTTAGAATCGTACTTTGCACCAGTATTCAAGATTGACACGCAGTCAAGCAATTTGCCAAGAGGAATACCACGACCATAGTCGCGGACAGACACTTTGCCATCTTTAACAACGACATCAATCACCTTACCGGCTCCCATACGAAATTCGTCAATGGAGTTGTCAATCACTTCTTTGACAAGAACGTAGATTCCGTCGTCGGAATGCGAGCCGTCGCCAAGTTTACCGATATACATACCCGGACGAAGGCGTATGTGTTCCACGCCTTCGAGGGTTCTGATATTTTCTTCTGTATATTCGTTAATTTCAGCCATTTTGCACCTTTACTATTTGCACAACAAAGGTACTTTTTGTCGCAAAAAGAATATCGTTACTCGCGACGAAGATTTCACGAGTTATCAACAATCACACAATGAGCGAGAAAGGCGAAACTGTTATTTTGTAGTTTTTTTCGCTTGTTTTTTTGCTGGTGCAGGAGCAGGAGTCGAAGAATTGTTTGTCGTTTTCTTTGCCTGCTTGTTTTCTGTCGTGCCAGAAGCCTGTTGTGCCTGATTATTTGTGGTTTTTTTCGCTTGCTTTTTCGGCAAATTCTGCTGTGGGGTAGTGCCGTTTGTCGTTGGTTCTTGTTGAGAATTGTTTGTCAAAGTCGTTGGAATTGCACAAGAGCAAAGCAAAGCGACAACGAAAATTGAAACTAATTTTTTCATATCAAAAACATTTAATTATACAAAGATATAAAAAACTTGCAATAACTATACCAAAATTCAGTTTTTACAATTTCCAGACAACCCGTTTCTACCCATTATGAATTGTCACGTTGACGACATACTTCATATATACACATTCCTGCCGCTACCGAAACATTCAACGACGAAATCTTACCTTTCATTGGAACTTTCACACAACCATCAGCCATTTCAATAATGGATTCCTCAATGCCATCCTCTTCAGCACCAAAAACTAAACCTAACGGTTGGGTAAAATCAGCTTCATTACAATTTTTTGAGAATTTCTCGGCTGCACACATAATTTGAATACCACAATCTTTGAGATATGCAATTGCCCCCTTCAAAGACTTAACTTTACAAACGGGTACTTTCAGCAATGCGCCAGCCGAAGTCTTTACCGCATCGGCACCGATTTGTGCTGCTCCTTTTTGAGGAACAATAATTGCATGAACACCCATACATTCACACGTACGTGTTATCGCACCAAAATTTCGAACATCACATACTTGGTCAAGAATCACAAGAAACGGCGTTTCGCCCTTTTCAAATAACGAAGGGACTATTTGCTCTATATCCTGAAACTCTATTGGCGACATAAAAGCAATTATACCTTGATGAGCCTTTTTCGTAAGTCTGTTTAATTTCTCTATGGGAACACTTTTGATAGTGACATTTTGCTTCCGTGCCAAATAAATAATCTCTCTAATCTGCTCGTTATCAGATTGTTTTTTTATCAAAATTTGGTCAATAGGTTTACAATCGCGTAACGCTTCCAATATTGCGTGCGTACCATATATCAGTTCCTGTTGTTCCATACACTATGCCTGAGCTGAATTTGGGCCAAAATTGTTTATCGTAAAATTCTCGTTTTGCTTAATCATCCCGACATTCTTCTCGTACTTTGCTATATTTTCTTGCAAGGCATTCAAAAGCTTTTTCGCATGTTCGGGAGTCAATATTACCCTTGACATCACCTTTGCTTTGGGCATTCCTGGCATCATTCTTACAAAATCTAAGATAAATTCCGTATTTGAATGTGAAATAATCGCCAAATTAGAATATGTCCCTTCTGCCACATCGGCAGACAGATCAATGCTCAATTGTTGTTGATTGTTATTATTTTCCATATTAAAGTCTATAATTTTATAAAACAAAATAACGGAATTTTATTGTATGACAAATGAATTTTATGAAAAAAAACAATTTCTCCTTACGTAAAAGTACAAATACATTTTTTTCAAAATGATATGGACAATCTCTTTTTTTTAGATTAACAATTGAAAAATATTTCTACCTTTGGCACGTAAAAAATAAAGTTTAATACATAAATAATAATACAATGACTCAGCAAGATTACATGGACAGAGAGCTTAAGTATGGCGCTCACAACTACCATCCGCTCCCTGTAGTTTTGGCGAAAGGCGAAGGTGTGTATGTATGGGACACCGACGGCAAACGCTATTATGATTACCTATCTGCATATTCAGCAGTAAACCAAGGACATTGCCATCCAAAAATCGTAAAGGCAATGGTTGACCAAGCACAAAAGATTTCCCTTACTTCACGTGCATTTTTCAACGATACGCTTGGTGAATATGAGGAATTTGCAACTAAATTTTTCGGTTACGACAAATTGTTGCCGATGAACACTGGTGCCGAAGGTGACGAAACAGCATTGAAACTTGCTCGTCGTTGGGGTGTTGTAAAGAAAGGTATTCCTAACGATGAAGTAAAAATCATCTGCTGCGAAGGTAACTTCCACGGAAGAACCATCTCTATCATATCAATGTCAATCGACCCTGAATCGTATGCAAACTACGGACCTCTTACTCCTGGTTTCATCAAGGTTCCTTACGATGATGTTGACGCACTTGCAAAAGTTCTTGAAAAAGAAGGTGACAAAGTTGCCGGTTTCTTGGTAGAACCTATTCAAGGTGAAGCTGGTGTATATGTTCCTCACGATGGTTATTTGAAAAAATGCTACGATTTGTGTAAGAAACACAACGTACTTTTCATTGCCGACGAAGTTCAGACTGGTTTGGCTCGTACTGGTAAAATGCTTTGTTGCGACCATGAAGGCGTTCGTCCTGACATTCTTATCTTGGGTAAGGCAATCAGTGGCGGTATGTTGCCTGTTTCGGCAGTATTGGCTGACGACGACATTATGTTGAACATTAAACCGGGCGAACACGGTTCTACTTACGGTGGTAACCCAATTGCTGCAAAAGTTGCCATCGCGGCTCTTTCAGTTTTGAGAGACGAAAAATTGGCAGAAAACGCTGAACGTCTTGGAAAAATCTTCCGCGACGAATTGAATTCTTTCCAACACCCAATGAAGAAATTGGTTCGTGGTAAAGGTTTGTTGAATGCTGTAATAATCGAGCCACACAACGGAAAGAAAGCATGGGATTTTTGTTTGGCATTGCGCGACAACGGTTTGTTGGCAAAACCAACTCACGAACATATTATCCGTTTTGCTCCTCCGCTTGTAATCAACGAGGAACAACTTCGCGATAGTATCGAAATTATCAAGAAAACATTCAAACAATTTGAATAACAGAAAAGAGGGTTTTTCAACCCTCTTTTTTTTGCTAAAACAATGTGGCTTGACATTTTATATATTCTTATAGGGTTCGTTCTACTTATAAAAGGTGGCGATTTCTTAGTTGACGGAGCCGTTGCCATAGCACGTCGGGCAAACCTCTCGCCTATGGTTATCGGACTCACGATTGTTGGATTTGGAACGTCGTCGCCCGAATTGCTGGTGAGCATTCAAGCCGCTTTAGGTGGCAGTTCTGGTATAGCACTCGGAAATGTGGTCGGCTCAAACATAGCAAACATAGCCCTCATTCTTGGTACGGCGGCGATTTTTCGGGCATGCGTCGTACAAAAACTCACACTGAAAGTTGACATGCCGTTTTTGCTGTTTATCTCGGCATTATTCGTGGGAATAGCAATGTCGGGAACAATCAGCCGCGTAGCCGGAATCATCGGTTTTCTGCTTTTATGCGCTTTTATCGTTTGGGAAATCAAGAACTACCCTGCCGACATACAACCTGAAGAAGAAGAAAAGGAACCAATGGCAGTATGGAAAGCTCTGATTGTCATAATTTTATCATTTGCAGCATTGGTTTATGGTTCAGACAAATTGGTGGAAGGTGCATCGAACATTGCTCGTGCTTTGGGCGTAAGCGACAGAATCATTGGATTGACGATAGTGGCAGTCGGCACGTCGTTGCCAGAATTATTCTCGTCGGTTGCGGCCGCTCGCAAAGGACAAACCGACATGGCCATAGGGAACGTGGTGGGAAGTGCCATATTCAACATTTTGTGCGTTGTGGGAATTTCGGCAGCCATCACTCCAATACACGACACAAACATCGGATTTCTCACCGACTACATTTGTATGATTTCCCTCTCGGGCTTGCTGTGGTTTTTCCTTGCCACAAAACAAACGCTTGAACGATGGGAAGGATATGCACTTGTGGCAATTTATATTTCATATATAACATTCACTGTGTTAGCAACTTAGAAATTAAGAATCAAGAATTAAGGATGATATTTATATTTCTTCCTATTTTTGTAAAAAAAATAAAATATGAAACGTACCATTGTAATAACCGGCGGAGCAGGATTCATAGGATCTCACGTCGTTCGTTTGTTTGTAAACAAATATCCCGAATATACGATTATCAATCTTGACAAACTGACTTATGCAGGAAATTTGGCGAATCTGAAAGACATTGAGAACAAACCGAACTACAAATTCGTAAAAATGGATATTTGCGATTTCGACGCTTTCTACAAACTGATGCAGGACGAACACGTTGACGGCATTATCCACCTTGCAGCCGAAAGTCACGTTGACCGTAGCATAAAAGACCCGTTCACGTTTGCCAAGACCAACGTAATGGGAACGCTCTCGTTGTTACAAGCGGCGAAATTATATTGGGAATCACTGCCCGAAAAATATGAGGGAAAACGTTTCTACCACATTTCAACCGACGAAGTATACGGTGCACTGCAAATGTCGCACCCTGAAGGCGTGAAACCGCCATTTTCAACAACGGCATCGTCGTCGGAACATCATTTGGCGTATGGCGAGGATTTCTTCTACGAAACCACGAAATACACACCGCACTCTCCCTATTCGGCAAGCAAGGCAGGCTCCGATCATTTTGTCCGTGCATTCCACGACACATACGGCATGCCGACAATTGTGACAAACTGCTCGAACAATTACGGACCATATCAGTTCCCAGAAAAACTTATTCCGTTGTTTATCAATAACATTAAGAACAAGAAACCGCTTCCTGTCTATGGCAAGGGCGAAAACGTGCGCGACTGGCTTTTTGTTGAAGATCACGCCCGTGCAATCGATCTGATTTTCCACAAGGGAACAATTGCCGAGACGTACAACATTGGTGGTTTCAACGAATGGAAAAACATAGACATAATCAAAGTTGTTATCAATACAGTTGACCGATTGCTTGGTCGTGCCGAAGGCGAAGATATGAACCTGATTACTTACGTAACCGACCGTCTTGGTCACGATGCACGCTATGCAATCGATTCTACAAAACTGCAAAAAGAACTGGGTTGGGAACCGTCGCTGCAATTTGAGGAAGGCATTGAAAAAACCGTCCGCTGGTATTTAGATAACGAAGAATGGTTGAACAATGTGGTTTCGGGCGATTACGCAAACTACTATGAATCAATGTATAAGAATAGATAATATGAGACGATTTCTTATCTTTTTCATTGGAATATTCGCTTTTTGCAGTTGCAATCAACAAAAACAGGAAATCTACGAGCAAACCGATGGAGGATTATTTTTTCTTTATCGAGACAAATCTGATTCTGAACTTTTGCCACAAGACGGGAATAAGTTACATCTAGACGTAAAATATTTTAACGATAAGGATTCGTTGCTGTTCAACTCACAAGACATTACGTCACAGTTCATTATGGATTTTTTTCAGCCGACTGCTCATGGAGCGACTATCAACGACGCTCTTGCCATGATGCACGAAGGCGACAGTATGAGTTTCAAAATCAATGCATATACCTTTTTCCTCAATGCTGGGCAAACTGCCATATTGTCGAAGGTTTCGAAAGAAGAATTCCTTCGATTTGAGATTCGCCTAAAGAAAATCCTTTCTCCCGAAATCGTGGAAAAGGAGATTGCTCAAAGAGACCAGGAAATGAAAGATGAAGAAGAATATCTTTTGGAAGATTTTCTAACGAAAAATTATCCTGGCATAAAGCCAACGAAATCAGGACTTTACTTTATCGAGACTGCCGAAGGCGAAGGACCAACGATTACCAAAGACAAACAGGTTGCAATTCATTACACGGCGACCTATATCAATGGTGAGCCGATTTATTCAACCTACCAGAAAAATAATCCGTTGGTATTTGCCGTTTCCGACCCGAATGTATGGCCATGCTTGTCGGAAGCCGTTCAATATATGAAGAAAGGCGGGAAAGCGACAATTATTGCTGAATCGAAACTTGCCGCCGGCGAACGTGGCGACAAAGGGCTAAGAATTCCTCCCCGAAAGACGATTATTTTTGACTTGGAAGTGATTGCATTTAAATAAATAGAATCAGAGGGAAATAAAAATTTCCCCCTTCTCTATTTCACTTTTGCCATCGGATATTTTACGCCCGAGCACGACAGCAAATCACATTTAATGGAGCCAATCAGCACCTCAAACTCAGCACGCAAAGGCAGTAGATTGTCGTCATCGCTTACCCAGAAACGTACATCGTCCTCGTGACGGAATACACGACCAACCTCAACAACAGGCTGAAATTTGAGCGCGTTGAACGTTCCCATTTTCGTCGATACTTTTTCTTTTCCCTTATAAATGACTTGGAACGTGTAAAGTTCATTATCAAAATATATTTCGGTGGTCAACGTGTCGTTCACCTTCATATTTCTGAATCCGTTACGACGCATCAGATACAAACTTGAAACAATGTCGAATATATCTTTTGGAGTATTCACAGTTCCATATTTCTTACTGTGCAACGTGTTGTTCGTGTGATTAAACGTTACCTCATCATACGATTTATAACTGTTTTCCTTTATGTTACGAATCGATTTCGACGGTTTGCAAGTCTTCTCGTCAAAATAGCTTTCGTACACGTCGTTCATATCAAGGAACCAACGAACCATACCAACGGTCTTTGCCGTCGCCTTTGCGTGATATTCACCCGATTTCGTCTTATCCAATGAAATGACAGCTTCACCTCCGTCCATAATACCATAATACAAGCTGAATTTCAAATTCTCTCCTGCCGAATATGGGCTCTTCGTTTGTTGGCCGATTGCTGCAATCGCACAACTTAAAACTAATCCTAAAAATACTGTCAAACGTTTCATAGCCGTAAATTTTTCTTTTCTTATTCCAAGTATTATGCCAATTTATTTTTCGTCAGATGTTTCTGCCGTCCGCAATGCCATAAACATTGATTTCAAGGAGAATTTCTGACCATACAACAACATTCCCGAACGATACATTTTTGCCGACAAACGTAATAAAATCACGCACATAAGTACAAGCAGCACGATTGACAACGTCAATTGCCAATACGGAACACCAAACGGCAAACGAGCCATCATGGCGATTGGCGAGGTAAACGGAATTTGCGACAACCAAAATGACAATGAACCATTCGGGTCGGCAATGATGAGTGGCAACAAGAAGAACGGGATGTACAACGGTACCGTGACTGGAATCACAAATTGCTGAGTCTCAGTATCTTGGTCGGAGATAGCTCCGATTCCTGCAAAAATTGCCGCATACAAAAGATAGCCGAACACAAAGAAAATAAGGAATGCACCCAGCATTACTATCCAATTGACACCCTCCAACGTTTGAAACAAATTGATGGCATAATCCATTGACGTTGCCTCCGGCGTAACGACTTTTTGCGTTGCGAGTGCGCCAGTTCCCAATGTTTCAGCCATTTCGGGCAACTGCGTGGGAACATACGGTTCGGGGAACAACAAGAACTGCGCCCCTACGACCAAACCAAAGGTCAAAACAACCCACAAAACAAATTGCAATAAGCCTACACAGCCAATTCCCAGAATTTTCCCCGCCATAAATTGCACGGGTTTCACCGAAGAAACTATCACCTCAACTACCCTACTCGTCTTTTCCTCAATCACACCTCGCAAAACAATGATACCGTATAGCAGGATAAAAATCAATATAAGAGAGGTAAACGCCGTAGCTACGATGTTCTTTTTTTCCATAGTTGCTTCAGTCTCAACTGTTTCGCCTTTGGCATTCCATTTCTTAACGCCTACAAATACGGGTGTGGAAACCTTACCAATAGTTTCGGGTGAAACATTTTCGTGCATCAATGCCATATATTCCAAATCCCTTCGCAACGCATAGCCGACGTATGCTTTCAACGCCTCGTCAACCCACACGTTGGAATACAAAATCACAGAATTGGAACTATAGATATTGTTGGGAATGAACAAAACTGCATCGAAACCCGACGTGGCAAATGTCTCGCTCATCTCGTCAACCGTGGCATTCACGACGACGGTGAATTTATATGTATCGAAATCACGAAGCGTTTGTCCCAACAAATTCGATTCATCGATAATAGCGACACGCTTTTCACGTTTTTGCTCATATTTCTCAATAAGCATAGGAACAATGAGAATGCTCGCCAAAAGCAACGGGCCAAGTAATGTCATAATAATGAACGACTTATTCCGTACCCTTGATGAAAATTCACGTTTGAATATTTTGGCAGTTTTTCCCATTTATTCCTGATTTTGTTGTTGCACTACCTGAATGAAAATTTCATTCATACTTGGTATAATCGGTTGGAACGACAATACGTTTCCCGACTTCATCATAAATTGAAGAACCTCGTTTGTCGGAATATCTTGCAAAACCTCAATATTCACAATCGTTCTATTGCCTTCAACTTCGTGACCGAGAATTTTTATTGACGGAGTAAGTGTTGTCAGTAATTTGTCGTAATAGCCCGAAAATTCAATCTTATAGCGATTATTTGCATACGATTGTTTTATTACCGACAGATTCCCGTTCAATATGTTCTTCGATTTATAAATCAACGCAATGTTGTCGCACAATTCTTCGACCGATTCCATGTTATGCGTGGAAAGAATGATGGTCGTTCCATTTTCTTTCAGACGAAGAATTTCCTGTTTAATGATTTGTGCATTCAGTGGGTCAAAACCACTAAACGGTTCGTCGAGTATGAGCAACGACGGTTTATGAAGCACTGTCGCGATAAATTGCACCTTTTGTTGCATACCTTTTGACAATTCCTCCACACGCTTGTTTCGCCAATTTCCAATTTCCAAGCGTTCAAACCACGCCTCCAATTCCTGTTTTGCAGCCGCTTCGTCCATCCCTTTCAGCGAAGCAAAATATAAAATTTGTTCGGCGACACGCATTTTTCTGTACAATCCACGTTCTTCGGGCAAATAGCCCATACGTTCCACATCGGAAAGATTCAACGGTTTCCCGTCAATTGTAATGGTACCCGACGTAGGTTGAATAATTTGGTTAAGAATACGGATGAACGTCGTCTTTCCCGCCCCGTTCGGACCCAACAAACCAAATATCTTTCCCGAAGGAATTTCTATGGTAACATCGTCAAGAGCCGTAACGCCCGCGAATTTTTTTACAATATGTTGTGCAAGAATGTTCATTATATAGAAATTCTATTTTAATGCTGCCAATCGTACCGAAACAGCATTTTTGTGAGCATCAAGCATTTCTGCCTCAGCCATAGTCTCTATTGTCGGTCCAAGGGTTGTAAGTCCTTGGGGAATAATTTCTTGGAATGTAATTTTACGAACAAAACTATCAAGCGAAACACCACTGTAAGCCTTTGCATATCCGTTGGTTGGCAATGTATGATTTGTTCCCGAGGCATAGTCACCGGCACTTTCGGGAGAATAGTTGCCCAAAAATACAGAACCGGCATTCACAACCTTTTTGCTGAATTCAAACGCATTGTCAACCGAAAGAATCAGATGTTCCGGGGCATATTCGTTCATCATTTCCACAAGGTCGTTCACCGAGTCAAATACGATTATTTTACTGTTTTTCACCGAAATCTCCACTATTTCGTTTCGTTTCAGTTGGGCTTTCTGTCTTTCAATAGCCACTTTTGTTTCATCTGCAATTCTTTTTGATGTAGTAAGCAAAATAGCTTGACTATCTTTCCCGTGTTCACATTGCGAGAGAAAATCCGAGGCTATGAAATCTGGATTTGCCGTTTCGTCAGCAACAATCATCACCTCCGACGGACCTGCCGGCATGTCGATTGCTACGCCCTGCATGCTCACCATCATTTTTGCCTTCATGACGAACTGGTTGCCAGGCCCAAAGATTTTATATACTTGAGGTATCGTTTCCGTTCCGTAAGCCATAGCTGCTATTGCCTGAGCCCCACCGACCTTGAATATCTGCGTCACGCCTGCTTGTTTTGCCGCATACAATATAGCAGGATGGATTGAGCCAGTTTTTCCTTCGGGAGTACAAAGGATTATTTCCTTACAACCAGCAATTTTAGCAGGAATGGCAAGCATCAGAATAGTTGAAAATAGAGGAGCTGAGCCACCAGGAATGTATAGTCCGACCTTTTCAATACCAACGCTTTTACGCCAGCATTTTACGCCAAACATCGTTTCCGTAACCGAAGGAATCTCCTCCTGACGTTCGTGGAATCTTGTGATATTGGAAATGGCAACCTTTATGGCTGCTTTGAGATTGTCGGACACAAGCGATTCTGCAACGCAGATTTCTTGTTGTGACACTTTCAGATTCTGGATTTCTGGGTTGTCGAACTTGCGGCAATATTCAAGCACAGCCTTGTCGCCGTTTTCCTTCACATTTGCCAAAATTCCAGCTACTATCGGTTCAAGCTCGGCATTTTCGAGCAACGGACGTTTCAAAATCGTTTCCCAATCTTTTTTATCGGGATTTATATATGTTTCCATCGTTATTTACTGTTTATTGTTGATATTCAGCAAAATAAAATGTATTTGCACATTGGCAAAGTATATTTTATCACGCAAATATATTAAAAGTTAAGAATTACCGAAGAAAAGTTACCGTTTAAAGTCTTTTGAGACGATTCAAAAAGTTATTTTTCTTTCTCACACAACGCTTTTGTAACGCTAAAAGAAAATTTGATTCATTTTATCAAAAATAAACTAAAACAATTATTTTGATTTCTCTAATTTTAATGTAAATTTGTCGCCGTCAAAAAAGTTTTTAACAATAATTTATAAATTTATTTATTATGGCAATTAAACTTGGTATTAACGGTTTCGGACGTATCGGCCGTATGGTGTTCCGCGCTGCTGTAGAGAACTTCGGCAAGGACATTCAAGTAGTAGGT
>JAEEGL010302652.1_pt1 | contig 26860 bp, 23 predicted proteins | sample 9134231 | NCBI WGS metagenome assembly JAEEGL01 (sample SAMN16246548, study PRJNA631951) | gut metagenome | biome: gut microbiome; feature: rumen; material: fiber-attached | host: Bos | place: Iran: Karaj | collected 2018-10 | reverse complement strand
CCCGGTGAACTTGTAATTGAATTTGAAAAAGAGTATTCGGAAGAGGTTAACGCCTATGTTCCCGGAAGTATCAGCAATCAGCACATGTCATTGACCTCTGATTCTTCCTTAGATGAAGGCTCTTTTGCAGACACAGTTGAAATCAGATATGCCGGAAGGATTACTGAGAGTGACAGCGAAGAATTGGATGGTTCTTATAATGAGGACGATGCTGAAGATGTTATTGTAAATGATAATGTAAAAAAACGTTTAGTAACCACTAAGACGATGGAAGTATCAATAAAAAATTTTTCTTCCCTCGGAAGCTTTCTTATTGGCAGCGACGATGCGTTAAACGCAAGCTATAATACCTGCGTTAAGTTAAAAGATGAGGTATTATCTGATTCTGGTGCAGACATTTTCCTAAAAGATTACTGTCATTTTTCGTTTGTTGATGTTTCTGAATTGGAGCTGTTTCTCTCTGACGAAAGCATGGACTTTTATCTAAATGGACAAATAAGTAAGCTCTCCGGCACTCTGGGAAATGATGACGCCGTTTTGTATCGCACCTCCGGCGCTTCCCAGGCTAGCTTTTTCTGCGGAAATCAGAAACTTTCTGCCCAAGGTGGTACGCTTAATGCAGAGTATGAGTATAACTCTGATTCTGCTGGCTTAGTCGTAAACGGAAAGCCAAAGACCGCCATGCTGGAAGGAATCGATGTGCTTGAAGGTTTTGTTCAATACCTTGTTACTAATTTTGATTCCATCTTCTTTGCATTTGCAGGCGCATTGCTTGCACTGGCAATTGATAAGACACTAAAAAAGAATGAGTAATTACTGATCTATTCCGCGACATTCATGATTTCCAGTTCCTTTTGCTGTATATATCAAATGGTAAACCGTACCCTTAGGGCGACGTCAACTAGTTCCTAAGACCGTTCTCAAGCCATTCTTACGTATATCATCAAGTTCCTCTGCGCTGAGGCACCCACATTGATACAGCCGAAGGTATTCCTTGGAAACGTCCGAATCGAAGATCAGGACATCATCGGAGCCTATAGTAACATCCACGCCACTGCGGTAAAGCTCTGCAATAGGGTGAGTCTTTAAATCACTGGCTCTTCCCAAAAGATAATTGCTGGAAGGAGTTATATTCAGTCTGATGTGATTATCAATGAGAAACTGCATCACAGAAGAGTCATTTACGGCGGCTATGCCATGCTGCACTTCATCCAGTTCAAGACACTCTACCGCCCTGCGTACATCCTCCGCTGTTCCCCATTCACCTACATGGGCTTTTAACCTGAGTCCTTCTGCTTTGGCACGTTGATAAATTGACTTAAAATTCTCTATAGGCTGCGCCAGTTCGTCTCCATAAAGATCAATTGAATAAAACGCCTTGCATCCCCAGAAATGGGACAGACAATCTTCCAAATATGCAATGTCACAGTGTCTGGATATTCCAATCTGAAGCCTCAGTTCTATCTCCGGCGCGATTTCTTTATTCGCTGTTTCAAATGCATCAATGAGTTCCTCTATGTTGCCATGGAAAAACTCACCAAGTCCCCAAACATCTTCGCCGATTTCAAGAATCGTTACGCCATCTTCCTTTGCTTGTGCAAATGTGGCGTTTATCAGCATCCTGCGACCCTCAGCGGAGTTAAAATAATCCCCAATATTCTCAGCATTCCAGGCATGCATTTCATCCATTGAATGAAGCGGCTCTGTAATAGGCTGGATATCTCTGCCTGAATGTTCTATTAAATATTTTCTGCTCCCACCAAGCACAAAGTGATTGTGGAGATCTGCTTTGGGACAACTTCGTATTGCATCAAGGTTGGCTTGTTTTAGTGCATTTATGAAATCCATAACGCTCCTCCGTTATCTCTAGATTATAGCAGGATGTCCCTGCTGTATACGTACTATATCCATTTTTGCATTATTCCTCAAGTTTAGCGGCTTCGGTCTCTACCCAAGCAGGTTTAAAACCACTATTTATAGCTATATTTTGTGATAGAATATTGGCTGCTGCCGTTCCATAGAATGGAGTATCGCCCATTTCAATAATCTTGTTCCTTAACAGTGTCACAAGATAAGACCCCACTCCTCTTGATCGGTACTCCGGAAGCACATCAATTCCTATCTGCTGCCAATACGGAGCATCCTCCGAGCATCCCGCCATACCCATGATGGTATCTCCATCAAGTGCAACCACAGCGATTCTATCAGGGCGCACCGGACATGGCTCAGGATAAGCAATGGCATTTGGAAACCTCTTATCGCCATAAAACTCGCTTATTTCGCCATCGTAGAACCACTTTACCTGGAACCACCTTTCATTCTTTACATCTTTGCATGGCAAAAACATATGATGCGTATGATTCATCTGATAGCCATATTTTTTCAATTCTTCGGTGAGCTTCAGAAGATAATCAAATTCAAACAGATGATGTCCATCAACATCCTTTATCAGCTCGCTCAAATACTCATGGAGACATTCATCCGCCATGATGACGGTGCTTTCTCCAATTGTCGCCATTTGCAGAAAAGGTTTCCCAGGGCTATAGCTTCTTCTCCCCTCATTTAGGGCTGAGCTTGTGATAATTGTCTTCTTTGATTGTAAATCTTCCGGGGTACAGTTATAGTCAATGGATATTTGTTTTAGAAGATTATCGAAGTATTTTTTGTACATATAGTTCCCCTATTCAATACTTAATACTCAAATTTTGTAAATATCTTTAGACGCTTTTTCTTCGAAATTTTTTTAAGCCTCATATTGTTGAAAGAGTGTGTAAGGCATACTCTTGCCACTTCATCATACCCAAGGGATCTCATATATGAATAGCCTATGCCCCATCCACACATTTTCATAGATATTTTCTCTGTTGAACCTGCTAAGGAAAAGCAAGATTCTTTTCCCAAAGCAATTCTCAAAAACGCTGTCATCACTGTATTTTTCAACATCATCCACAATAAAGTTGAATTGGAATGAATATAAATACTCCCTGACTGGGAGCAAATCAGTTCTGATAACGGCTCTTATGGTGGCATCTGCCCTTGTTATATCTATAACCTGATCTAGTATCTCTTTTTCTGTTCACATTTTTTCCTCTCTGTAAAATCAGTCTATATGAGGTATTGCTCTATTTTATCCTTAATTATATTTGAATTTAGCGGCACTTGTGAAGACTCAAATGTCAGAATCATGTTATTTCCTGCATGATAACCACTTTGCTCATAGAGTGATATCTTTTTAATATTCTTGTTTGCGTATTCTGGATCATCCATCATTCCAAAATGCTCCCAAACATATTCTTGTCTTGTTCTTACATTTAAGCAAATAAAATCCGGACGTGTAACACTTTTACCTAGATTAAGCGGGTACTCGTATTTATATGGTATTCCATAATGCTCAAGGAGATTTGCTATTATCACTTCTGACTTTGACCTTACTCGTACCCCATTCAATGAGTAATATTCGTTTATGTCATCAAATCCAAAACGTTCATATTCTTCAGATTGCCATAGATCAATGTATATATTATCTGGGATACTACTCGGTTTTATAAGCCTTTTTCTTCCATCATTGAAATGGTCTATTGCCGCTTCTATTGATTCATTTTTTAACAAACTTTCATAAGAGCTTATAAGACTCAACTCTTGCTTTACAATGTTCAATACGTGTTGATCATAATCCCTTTGCGCAAGTTTACTTGCTTTATCAATTTCACTTTTGGGAATATAAATACCATTTGCATCTTGGGGCTTTTTTCTCCAATAATACTGAAAAGCATTCTTTCGCTTTAGTACTCGCAGTCCACCTTGGGGTGCTACTGATATCTTTTGTTCCAGCTTTTTGGCCATTTTCTCTAATACTTCTTTGCGCACTTTTACGGCCCTAGCAACTGACCTACTTGTTTCTACCTCTTTATAATCTTGCATAGTTTCTGCTGATTCTCCTTATCATTATTCTTTATATATTCATATCTATATCTGTCCGTCCATATATCCTCTAATGTCAAAAAGCAGGCACATATTAATTGGTTCATTTTCCAGCTTTAATATGCCTTATATAAACACTTTTAGTAATTATTTGCACCTAATATGGGCGATAAACATATTAGCATGTCTATATCCGACCATTTCATATGCCTTTTTCACATGAATCCTTATATTATCTAATCGCTTAACCCTAGCAATGCATATTTAATCTCTTCTCCAAGCTCCTTTAATATGCATTTTCTATAAATAAATCCTTGACGTTGCTTCGGAAAGCATATATGAGGCATATGAAGTGTTTCCTACAGATGGTTTTAGTATGTCCCCCACCATATAAACCGCTCATAAACCGTATATCGCATACAAAAACGACTCATAAATGCATATTAAAAAATCCTTATAATCCCACTTCATATGCTAATCACCCAATCAACCTGCAAATTACCCAATTCCCCATCATTTGGACCTGTATTCACAAAAGCATTCCTGATAATATCAAGGATTTGTTGTGGTAAGACAAATATCACCACTAAAGGATTGTTAATAGAAAAATATGAAACTGAATAAGAATATAACCTAAATGATTTAAAAAAGCAATAGAATCACTCCTATTATAGAAATCGCTGAAATACAGCGATTTCTATAATCATCTGTTCTCGCAAGATACGTCGCCAATTTATATTTAAACCCCTTCGGGATTTCACGCATAAAATAAAAGGTAGAACGTGAATGCAAGCATTCGTTCTACCTTTGTATTTCATGCTAAAACACTGCGTGTTTTTCATATAAATTGTCTCGTGCTTGGCTCGTTATCACTCCAATTCCACCGTTCCTGGGGGTTTACTTGTAAGGTCGTACATTACGCGGTTGACGCCTTTAACCTCGTTGATGATGCGGCTCATGACGCGCTGGAGGACTTCGAATGGAATCTCGGAGGCTTCGGCTGTCATGAAGTCGATGGTCTCTACTGCACGGAGGACTACGGCATAGTCGTAGGTACGCTCATCTCCCATAACGCCAACGGAGCGCATGTTGGAAAGAGCAGCAAAGTACTGATCAGGGAGCTTTGTGATAACGCCTTCCTTATGCGCCTGTGCAAGCTCTGTACGATAGATGTAATCAGCATCCTGAACGATACGAACCTTCTCAGCTGTAACCTCACCTATGATACGGATTCCAAGGCCTGGACCTGGGAATGGCTGACGGAAAACAAGGTACTCAGGAAGTCCAAGCTCCAGTCCTGCCTTACGAACTTCGTCCTTGAACAAAGAGCGGAGAGGCTCGATGATTTCCTTGAAATCAACATAATCAGGAAGTCCGCCAACGTTGTGATGTGACTTGATTACTACTGACTCTCCGCCAAGTCCTGATTCTACAACATCTGGGTAAATAGTTCCCTGAGCAAGGAAATCTACTGTACCAATCTTCTTAGCTTCTTCCTCAAATACGCGAATGAATTCTTCGCCAATTATCTTACGCTTACGCTCTGGCTCCTCTACTCCTTTGAGCTTTGCGTAGTATCTCTCTGCCGCATTTACGCGGATAAAGTTAATATCGAAATTGCCATTAGGGCCAAATACGCCCTCAACCTCATCTCCTTCGTTCTTACGAAGAAGACCGTGATCTACAAATACGCAGGTGAGCTGCTTACCGATAGCTTTGGCAAGAAGTGCTGCAAGTACAGATGAATCAACGCCTCCGGAAAGAGCAAGAAGTACTTTGCCATCTCCTACCTTCTCGCGGATTTCTTTGATTGTATTCTCAACGAAGGAATCCATTCTCCATGAACCTGAAGTCTCACAAATTCCACGAACAAAGTTGTGAAGGATTTCCTTACCCTTCACAGTGTGAAGAACCTCCGGATGGAACTGAATAGCATAGAGCTTTTTCTCTTCACAGGCTGCAGCAGCAACAGGGCAATCTGCTGTATGAGCGATGATTTCAAATCCCGGAGCCACTTTGCTGATATAATCGAAATGACTCATCCATACAATGGTCTTATCCTCAACTCCTGCAAAAAGAGCATCCTTAGAACCATCAATAAGAGTCTCCGTCTTGCCATACTCACGAACAGGCGCCTTCTCAACCTTGCCGCCCAGCACATGCATCATGAGCTGTGCGCCGTAACAAAGACCGAGAACAGGAATACCAAGTTCAAAAAGCTCCTTGGTATAAGTTGGTGCACCCTCTTCGTAGCAGGAATTAGGACCACCTGTCAAAATAATTCCCTTAGGAGCCATCTCTTTAATCTGTTCAATGGGAGTACGATAAGAGTAAATCTCGCAGTAAACATTACATTCTCTGACACGCCTAGCAACAAGCTGGTTGTACTGGCCGCCAAAATCGATAACTATGACCTTTTCTTCTGAAGCCATGCTTTCCTCCGATGTTCTTTGATAAAAAACAAATCTGGCATAACTATAATGACTGAAAACTGGCTGATTAAGATATCAGCCCAATTGCGTTTGATTATACAATAGGTCCCCGGTTTTCACAACTAACAATAGTGACAAATTATTAAATTAAAATCACAAAAATCTTCTCACAGAAATTATCGATCTGTAAGTTGCAGGAGAATACTTGATTCCTGTCTTCTGGGTGCTGGCATGGACTATCTGTCCACCACCGATATATATTCCAACATGTCCGCCGTAGTAAATAACATCACCAGGCTGCGCATCAGCATAAGATACTTCTCTGCCATAAGAGCCCTGGGCCCAAGAAGTTCTGGGAACGGATATTCCAAAAGCCTTGTAAACTGACATTACAAATCCAGAGCAGTCGGCACCATTTGTAAGGCTTGTTCCACCAGCCACATAAGGACATCCCACAAATCTGCAGGCATAACTTGCTATATTTGCTCCTGTTGCCGCACCTGGAGCCGATGTATCTCTGGAGCCTCCAGAGTTTCCGCCAGATCCGCTCTTTGAACCACCGCTTGATCCGCCGTTTCCGCCAGATGAATCTCCGCCGCTTTCGCGCTCTGCTGCCTCTTTTTCTGCTTTCTCTGCATCAGCAGCTGCTTTTTTAGCTGCATCAACTTCCTTTTGCTTTGCTTCTATCTTTTTCTGAAGAGCTGCAATTGAAGACTGCTGGCTCTTTACCTGAGCTGTATATACTGCTGCATCCTGCTTGGCCTTTGCAAGCTTTACTTCATAATCAGCATACTTGGCCTTGTATCCCTCGAGAAGCTCTTCCATGTACTTCTGTTCTTCTTCCAGCTCATACTCTGAGGTTTCAAGCTCTGCCTTTTCTGCTTCAAGCTGCTGTCCTAACGCATATGCCGCCTCCTTGGCTGCCACATATTCAGCAAGCTTTTGTCTGTCATATTCATACAGCTCCTCCACATAGGAAGCCTTGTTAAGTGCATCGGAATAGCTGGTAGCTGCCAGAAGTATCTGAACATATGACATATTCCCTTTTTCATACATGAACTTAACTCGCTGTATCATAGCAGCATAAAGAGTTTCTTCCTGCTCCTTGGCTTCTTCATACTGTTTCTGCGTATCTTCAATCTGAGACTGCTTGGCTGCTATATCTTCCTTTATGAGCTCGATATCTGCCATAAGTCCAACAATCTCTGCGTTGGTCTCATCAATTGCTTCCTTTGTCTCATCCTGAGCTTCGGAAATATCAGATATCTGTTCATTAGCATTGTTAAGCTTGTTCTGACTGTCCTTTGTCTGCTTCTCCAGATCCTTTTTCTGATTCTGAAGATCCTTCTTTTCCTGTTCCAGCTTCTTTTGGTTCTCTTTTAACGCACTACTATTGGTCGCCCCAACTGATACAGGTTCTGCTACCGCAAAAGAAATTGCAAAAAATATAGCTATTATTTTAAAAAGAATTCTCTTTCTTTTTTTCACACCTATCCCCTTTGTCATAATTGTATTCGTGACAAATCCTAAGTATATATTATTCCATACATATACCTATTTCAATTACAATCGAGCATATGCTCGTAGCACGACCCGCATGCTACGTAGTAGCTAATTTCAATATGCGGGTCTGTGCATAATAAAAAAGGGCTTCACTCGATTCCGAGCAATAGCCCTAATATAATCTGTATTTCCTTAGAACTCGCAGTTTCTTGGTGTTCTTGGGTAAGGAATTACGTCACGGATGTTCTCAACGCCTGTTAAGTACATGATAAGACGCTCAAAGCCCATACCGAAGCCGCTGTGGATGCATCCACCGTATCTTCTGGTGTCAAGGTACCAGTCGATACCCTCTTTATCTACACCCATCTCATCCATTCTCTCGATGAGCTTGTCGAGATTCTCTTCTCTCTGGCTTCCGCCCATGAGCTCACCTGCCTGTGGAACAAGAAGGTCTACTGCTGCAACTGTCTTGTTGTCAGGGTTAACCTTCATGTAGTATGCCTTGATATCCTTTGGCCAATCTGTAATAAATACAGGACCGCCAAAATGCTCTACGATGTACTTCTCGTGCTCTTTAGCTATATCCTCGCCGTAATCTGGCTGGAACTCCCACTTAACATCTGCTGCCTTAAGAATATCAACAACATCATGGTGTTTGATACGAGTAAACTTAGCGTTTACGATATCATTAAGCTTATCCTTTAATCCCTTGGATACAAACTTGTCGCAGAACTCGATTTCCTCAGGGCACTTGTCGCAAACATACTTAACAACAAACTTAAGCATCTCTTCCTCAATGTCCATAAGGCCTTCAAGATCACAGAAAGCCATCTCAGGCTCGATCATCCAGAACTCGTTAGCGTGAGTCTGAGTGTTGGAGTTCTCAGTTCTAAATGTAGGACCAAATGTATAGATATCACCGAAAGCCATAGCAAAGGTCTCACCCTGAAGCTGTCCTGAACCTGTGATGAAAGACTGCTTACCGAAAAGATCCTGGCTGAAATCAACCTTACCATCCTCGGTCATTGGTAAATCGTTCATGTTGAGGGTAGTAATCTTGAACATCTGATCTGAACCCTCACAGTCAGCACCAGTAATAAGAGGAGTATGAACATAAAGATATCCTCTGTCCTGGAAGTATGTATGAACTGCCATTGCAGCTACGCTTCTGATACGAAATACTGCGCTGAAAAGATTTGTACGTGGACGAAGGTGAGCCACGGTACGAAGGTACTCTCTTGTATGGCGCTTAGGCTGAATAGGATAGTTCTCTGGACAGTCGCCTAAAAGTTCAACTGCTGTAGCCTTAACTTCGAAAGGCTGCTGGTTATCTGGAGTAAGCACCACCTCACCGGTTACCTTAACACTGGCACCAACTCTTATCTTGGAGATGTCCTCAAAATTATTAAGCTCCTGATCGTAAACAACCTGTAAATTTGCAAAGAATGAACCGTCGTTTACGTTAAGGAATCCAAACTGTGCCTGTGCGCGGTTTGTACGTACCCAAGCGCAGATGGTCACTTCTTTGGATGCATATTCAGATGTGTTTCTGAACAGCTCTTTAATTTTTGTTCTCATCTTTTTTCTCCTTAGTTTTTATTCTGCTACTGTAGAAGATGCATCGCTTGCTGCATCAGATGCTTCCTCTGAGCTTTCTGAAGCTGCTACATTTGCATTATCTACAAGGTATTTCACAATCTTTTCTGCCATGAGGCCCTCTCTGTAAACTTCCATATCAAGAGATGCCTTATATTCATCAAAGGAACTAAATGCTGTGCTTGATGCACTCTCATATGCTTCCTTTAAGTAATCGTCGATTTCCTTTTCAGAAACTTCAATTCCCTGCTCATCAGCAATTGCCTGGAACATTACATACTGCTTGGCCATATCCTCTGAGATTCCCTTGATATAGTCATCTGCTGTTCCCTCATAGCCCTCATTCTGCATGTACATATTAACTACATCTGAAACAGAAAGCTGCTGACCATAATACATTGAAAACATGCTTGCTCTGTACTGGAGCATCTGGTACTGCTGCTGCATATATCTGTTAACGAGCTTCTCTGGAATTTCTGAGAAAGTAGAGTTCTCTGTTGCCTTTGTTAATACTTTGTTCTCTACTGTCTGGTCATAGGTGCTCTTGTTGCTATCTTCAAGTGTCTTGTTAGCATAAGTACGAAGCTCTTCGAGGTTTGATACGCCTTCTCTTCCAAGACCTGCTGCCCACTCATCTGTAAGCTCATCAGCCTCAACCTTTATTGAATTTACTGTAACAGTGAAAACAACTGCCTTTCCGGCAAGATTAGTTGCGCCATAATTCTCTGGGAATGTAAGATCAAGATCTCTTGTCTCACCAATCTCTGCTCCAACAAGTCCGCTCTCAAAGCCCTCAATGTATGAGTTAGAACCGATCTTAAGATCTGCGCCGCTGGCTGTACCACCGTCAAAGGCTTCCTTTGTATCAGCGTATTTGCCAACGTAGTCAATGTTTACTGTATCGCCTTCCTGAACTGCTCTGTCAGTAACCTCTGTCATAGGAGGATTTGATGATTTAAGATTGTTGATGTAATCCTCAACATCTGCGTCAGTTACTTCCTTGAGAGAAGCTTCAACGGATACTCCTGTGTACTCACCAAGTGTTACATAATCAGCTGCCTTGATATCCTTGAGGGATATGGTCTCAAGATTATCGAAATCTGTTGTAAAAGCTGATTCAGTTGAAACTTCAGCAGCTGAGCTTGAAATCTCATTAGAATCAATTGAGCTGTCCTGTGCTGAAGCATCTGAAGCTGCTCCGTTATTCTCAGCGGTGCTTCCGCATGCAAAAAGTGTAGAAGAAACAAGCGCCATTACAAGTGCTGTTGCAATTTTCTTTTTCATTAGTAATTCTCCTCAAATCTTAACTATTTCTTAATAAACAATATTTTTTATACTACCACACTCTCAAAATAGATTAAAGTATTTTTATTGCCTATATTCATAAAGAATGCTAAAATAGTTCTGCTTTTATTTTGTTATTTATTGGAGGATTATATTTTGAGTACAGGACTTATTGTTGCTATTGTTATCACTGTAATTTTGGTTGCAGCAATTGTTGCACTTGTTATAGTTGGAAAAAGAGCTCAGAAGAAGCAGGAAGAGCAGCAGGTACAGCTTGATGCCATGAAGCAGACAGTTACTATGCTGATCATCGACAAAAAGAGAATGAAGCTTAATGAAGCTGGCCTTCCTCAGGCAGTTATTGAACAGACTCCCAAGCTCCTTCGCAGATCAAAGCTTCCAATCCTTAAGGTTCGTGTAGGAAACAGAGTTATGAGCCTTATCTGTGACGAGAAGATTTTTGATAACGTTCCTGTTAAAAAGGAAGTTAAGGCAAGCGTTAGTGGAATTTATGTAACAGAAGTTAAGGGTCTTCACGGCAAAGCTCCTGTTAAGGAAGAAAAGAAAGGCTTCTTCAAGAACCTTGTTGCTAAGGCTCAGGAAAAAGCCGGTGCTAAGATGGTTAAATAATTGCGACTATCTAATAAGAATGCGGAGACAGCTTAGGTTGTCTCCGCTTTTTTTACTTCTATTATTATCATTGAATCGGACAGAACCTGTCCTTCCATTTCAAGCTCATATTCGGCCATTACCTTCATATCATCAGCGCTATGTCCTATGCTGAAGTCAAAGGTATTTGTAATTACCTTCATGCTCATGGAACCATAAGGCGTAAGATACTCAGTATCATATTCAAGCTTCTCACCAAATTCCAGGCGGTTCTCAGCTTTATTTCCGCGGATTATTTCCATGCTCTTCCCATCAGATGCTATGTAAACCTTATTATGAACCTTGTTGTTTCCGGGATGATCGCCCTGCTCTTCATCGTACTCAAGAAGATATCTTCCATCCTCCATATCCTCATAAAAACCGATAGATGAAGTAATTACCTTCTCTGTTGGCTCTCCCGGTCTTGAATGGATTCCTGTGACATTTACATTAACGTTTCTTCTCATAAAAACTCCTTAGCATGAATCTCAGCCCATGCGCGCTGTTTATAGCTTAATCTTTGTTTTTGGGTCCTGTCAGAAAGACCTGAGGTGCAAGACTGCTTTCTACAACCTTCTCGTAGCCTGCTTTTGCCTTGCTTTCATCATCAAATATTCCAAAAACTGTAGGACCACTTCCTGTCATAAATGCGCCGACAGCTCCGCAATCTTCAAGGACTTCCTCGATTTTACCGATCACATCGTATCTTGATGCTGTAACCGGTTCAAGGACATTGCCTATTAGTCTGCACATTTCTTTAAGGTCGCCGTTATCTATTGCTTTTCTTATTCCATCTATATCCGGATGTTCCACATTTTCCTGGCTATCAAGCTCTTTATAAACCCAGCCTGTGGAAACATCTAGGTCAGGCTTTGCAACTACTATGCAGCACTTTGGCATATCTGATATTTGTGTCAGTTCTTCTCCGATTCCCTCGGCAAGCGCTGTTCCGCCTTTTATACAGTAGGGAATATCTGCGCCAAGGCTTACTGCAAGTTTACATAGCTCATCTTCTGTAAGTCCAAGCCCCCATAGTTCATTTAATGCATGGTATGCCGCAGCGCCATCGGTGCTTCCTCCTGCCATTCCTGCTGCGACGGGAATCCTTTTTACGAGATGAATTTTCGCTCCCTTTTTTACACCATATTTATCCTGAAGCTGATGAGCAACCTTACAGATCAAGTTGCTGTCGTCCACTGGAATAACAGATGACACCTTCGCATTTGTCTCTGCAGTCATCGTCACCTTTCCATCATCTGTATCCTCAAAGGTCAATGTGTCAAAAATATCTACATTTGTCATTATCATACGCACTATATGATATCCGTCAGCTCTTTTCCCGGTTACATCAAGGCCAAGATTTATCTTTGCGTATGCATTTCTTTCAATCTTCATGTCTAAAAATCCTTATTTTCCTAGGTTTTTGAAAACAGAAAACGTTTAAAGTGCCATATAATCCGTCTTCCCTACCATCTTCTCATTCTGCCGCAATAAACACAAGAAAATAAAAGGAAAAAAATCAAAAAAAATTTATTTTGCCTCTAAAGTTTTTGGGAAATTAGCCGATAGAAAGACTAGGTAAACTATAGTTTCGTCTCAAGCGAAGTTTACACGCCTCGCGGAAAAGGAGTTCTACATGAGCGTAAACGGACTTACCGAGGTTACTAACAACATCGCAACGACCTATGCTTCAACTATCAATCCTTCCTCAGTTGAGGAAAAGAAAAAAGATAATGAAGTAAAGGTCAAACAGGAAGCTGCAGCAGTTTACGAGAAATCCGATGACAGTTCATCGAAGGCTTCTTCTGTTTCTTCCAAGGAAACAGACAGAACCAAAATCATCCAGCAGTTAAAAGCGGATGATGCCATGAGACAGCAACAGCTGCTTGACATCGTACAAAAGATGATGGGAAAGCAGGCCAAAAATGTTGCAATTGCTGGGTCTGATGGCGAAGATGAATCAATCTGGAGATTCCTTGCAAAGGGTGATTTCACAGTTGATGCAGCTACCAAAGCACAGGCGCAAGCCGATATCGCCGAGGATGGATACTGGGGCGTAAAACAAACTTCAGAAAGAATTCTCGACTTTGCAAAGGCTCTCGCCGGTGACGATCCTGACAAGCTCGAGAATATGAGATCCGCCTTCGAAAAGGGTTATGCCAATGCGGAAAAGACATGGGGCGGCAAGCTCCCTGAGATTTCTGAGCAAACCTACGCAGCTGTTATGAAGGGCTTCGACGAGCTTACGGGAAAGACTTCAACTGAATAATAGTAACCAACCAAAAAGGAAGGGCTCAATCGCTCTTCCTTTTTTTCGTTATAAATTATGAGATTATTCTACTATTCCGCGAAGCTCGTTGATATCCTGTACTCCATATCTTTCCATATACTGCTCAATTCCTGCAACCACCTTTTCTGTGGCATATGGGTCATGGAAATTCATGGCACCGACTGCAACTGCTGTGGCTCCTGCCATGATGAACTCGATGGCATCATCTCCGTTTGCTATTCCGCCCATTCCAATAACCGGGATCTTAACTGCGTGAGAGGCTTCGTAAACCATACGTACTGCAACAGGCTTGATTGCTGGGCCAGACAGTCCTCCGGTGCGGTTCGCCAGAGCAAATTTTCTTTTGTGAATGTCAATCTTCATTCCTGTTATTGTGTTGATAAGTGAAATTGCATCAGCGCCTGCTGCCTCTGCAGCCTTAGCCATCTCTGCTATACTGGTCACATTAGGGCTGAGCTTCATGATAACAGGCTGTTTTGCTTTGTCTTTTATTCTGCTTGTTATGTCAAAAAGGGCATCCTTATTCTGTCCAAAGGCAATTGCTCCCTCTTTTACATTAGGACAGGAAACGTTGATTTCAAGCATATCTACTGAAGTATCAGAAAGTCTTTCAACTACTTCAAGATAGTCCTCAACACTTTTACCGCAGACATTTACTATGACTTTGGTGTCGTATTTTTTCAAAAACTCAAGGTCTCTTTCGATGAAAACATCTATTCCAGGGTTCTGAAGTCCAATAGCATTGAGCATTCCGCCGTAGACCTCTGCAACTCTTGGCACAGGATTTCCTGGCCATGGCACATTTGCAACTCCCTTTGTTACCACAGCTCCCAGTTTATTAAGATCAACAAAATCCGAATACTCCATACCGGACCCGAAGGTTCCTGATGCTGTCATTACCGGATTTTTGAATTTTACACCTGCAATTTCTACTGCTGTTTTCATGGCTTCTCCTATCCCCTATTTAAAAATCCAACTCATCTGCATCAAATACAGGACCATCGGTACAGATTCTTGCATTATTTACGTGTGAGTGTTCATCAACATTCTTCGTCTTTGTTATGCAGCCAAGGCAGGCTCCTACGCCGCAGGCCATGCGCTCTTCCAAAGAAACATAAGCCTTTATTTTCTTTTCTGTGGCATAGGTCTTGATTGCTCTAAGCATAGGCATCGGTCCGCAGGCAAAAATCACATCACATTCAACATCCTGCTGCCTCATTGCATCAAGGACATTTCCCTTTGTACCAACGCTTCCATCCTCTGAGGCAATAACGAGGCTAGAGTATTTCTCAAAATCCTCTGACAAAAAGGTGTCGTCGTTTCTATAGCCCATAACTGCAGTTACCGACTCTGCCTTAGTAGTCATATTCTGAAGCTGCTTGGCTGTTTCGAGAAGCGGTGGCACTCCAATTCCACCTCCCATTACCACAGCTTTTTTGCCAGCTGCAGCGTCTATAGGAAATCCATTTCCAAGGACTCCTAAAAGCATGATGTAGTCTCCCGGCTGATAAAGAGCAAATTCAGCAGTTCCGGTTCCAACAACCCTATAAACAAGTCTTAGCGCACTCTTTTCCTTGTCCACTTCGCATATGCTTATAGGTCTTGGAAGAAGTGTAGACTTGTTGGTAGGATAAACACCAACAAACTGCCCCGGACGTGCATCCTGCGCCATCTCTGTCTCCAGCCACAACTCGTAAATCCCATCCGCAAGAAGTCTCTGGCTAAGAACTCTTGCTTCTTTTTTCATTTTCTTTCCCATCATGCTCTCCATTTCATGCGGCGTTTTTAACAAAACTCTCCGCCATAATATACCTATCGTGTATTACTCCAGAACCCTACCTTTGCATATCGTAGCATAGATTTTCCCAGGGAATCTCTGCCCCAGGAAAGGAGTATTGGAAGATTTTGACTGACTCTGAACAAAACTCCACTCCTCATCAGTAGCAAATATACACATATCTGCAATACCGCCTTCTGAAAGGTATCCGGCATCAAGGCCGTAAACATTTGCCGAGCCTATAGTCATTCTTGTAATAAGCTCCATCAGTGAAAGGTATCCTGGCTTAACCAGCTCTCTGATTCCCAGGGCCAGCGAAGTCTCAAGACCTGTGATTCCGCTTGGAGCTTTTCTTATATCTCCTGCTTTTTCCTCTCTACTGTGGGGCGCATGATCTGTTGCGATCATTTCGATTGTTCCGTCCTTGAGACCTTCAATTATAGCCATTCTGTCACTTTCAAGTCTAAGCGGCGGATTCATCTTGGCAAGGGAACCATACTTTAAAACAGCATCCTGTGTAAGCGAAAAATGGTGCGGCGTTGCCTCTGCATGCACCTTAACTCCGCGTTTTTTGGCATCCCTTATGAGCTGCACAGACTCTGCTGCGCTGATATGCTGCACAACTATCTCTGCTCCTGCCTTTTCAGCAATGGCAATGTCTCTTTCCACCATTGAGATTTCTGCTTCTCTTGGGGATCCTGAAAGTCCCAGCTTTTCTGCTACTTCCCCTGCATTTATTCCGTTATCCTTTATAAACTCCGGATTTTCTTCGTGAAGACTAATTATCTTTTTTCTCTTTGCCGCTTCTTCGCAGGCTTTTTCCATAAGAGTGCTGTCTGTAATGGGCTTTCCGTCATCTGTAAAAAGAACCGCTCCTGCTGCCAAAAGAGCGTCCATATCCGTCAGTTCTTTTCCTTCCATACCCTTGGTCACATTGCCGCAGGCATAAACTCTTATTCCGGTCCTAGCTCCTCTACTTAATACATCCCTGATGGTTTCAGGATTATCCATGTGAGGATTTGTATTTCCCATCATGACAACACTGGTAAAGCCGCCTTTTGCTGCAGCTTTGGCACCTGTTTCTATATCTTCCTTGTATGTGAATCCGGGATCTCGGAAATGTACATGACAATCCACAAATCCCGGCGCAACGACTTTTCCTGTTGCATCCAGAAACTCTGCCCCCTCCAGGTCGATACCGCATTTGTCAGCACTACCCGGATCACAGATTTTTACTATCTTTTCCCCATCAATAATAATGTCTTTATACCCTTCGAATCCAGTCTTTGGGTCCATCAGGTATCCACCTTTTATTATCAGCATAGGCTCCTCGCTCATCAAATCATAGGTTTAACTTGCAAATCTATCAACCATAATAATATAAGGAGTCCAAAGATACAATTGCACATAGGATAAAATATTTAGTTATGGTAAAATGTTAGGGTGAATTTATAGAATAAAGAGGTGTTTTATATGATACGATCAATTCTCGCAGTGCTTTTTGTTGCGATATTCCTGATACTTTCTCTTCCAATACAGCTTGTTCTTCTGATCATTGGAAAGTTTAATCCCATGGCCAAAAAGAGAGCTTCTCTCGCCATCGTTGGCTGGGCCTTTAATGTTGTTTCCTTTATCAGCGGTGTAAAAAGAACTGTCATCGGTGAGGAAAATGTGCCAAAGGATCAGGCTGTTCTTTATGTCGGAAACCACAGAAGTATTTTTGACATAGTTCTTGCTTATCCAAGAGTTCCAAATCCCACAGGATTTATCTCAAAGAAAGAGGTTCTTAAGGTTCCGCTTCTTAATATCTGGATGATCTATCTTGACTGTCTTTTCCTTGACAGAAAGGATATCAGAAAGGGCCTTGAGATGGTGCTTACAGCCATTGACAAGGTAAAAAATGGAATCTCTATTTTCATTTATCCTGAAGGAACCAGAAATAAGACAAATGAGCCTCTTGGCGAATTCCATAAGGGAAGCTTTAAAATTGCTCAGAAGGCCGGATGCCCTATTGTTCCTGTTGTTATCAATCATTCAAGAGACATTTTGGAGAACCACTCTCCTTTTATCAAATCTGCTCACGTTACTATTGAGTACTGCAAGCCAATTGACATAAAGTCTTTGTCAAAAGAAGACCAGAAGAACATTGACGGCTATGTAAAGAAAATCATGGAAGAAACCTATATCAAAAATGAAAATGCATGATTATGATTATATTGAAATAAATGACGCTGCGGCTCTGGATCTTCCAGAGCTTTCAGTTTTCCATGAATACTCAGAAAACCAGCTCTATCACCTAAATGAGCCTGAGCTTGGAATCTTTATCGCTGAAAGTCCTAAGGTTATAGGAAGAGCTTTGGATGCTGGCTATGAGCCGATTACTCTACTACTCGAAAGAGGCCAGACTGAGAAAGACGCTGCAGAAATAATAGAAAGATGCTGCGAACACTTTGACACAAAAGTTTATGTTGGCGATTCCTCCGTACTTACAAAAATAACAGGATTTCACTTAACCAGAGGTGTTCTGTGTTCCATGAAAAGACGAGTTCTTCCCTCAGTTGCAGATATATGTAAAAATGCTCGTCGCATAGCGGTTCTTGAAAACGTCACCAATCCGACAAACCTTGGAGCCATCGTAAGAAGCGCTGCTGCCCTTAATATGGATGCTGTTCTTTTTACAAGTGGATGCACTGATCCTCTTTACAGACGTGCTGCTAGAGTCAGCATGGGAACTGTTTTCCAGATTCCATGGACCTTTCTTCCTGAAGGCCAGGAGTTTTCAAGTATAAAGGAGCTTGGCTTTAAAACTGTAGCCATGGCCCTTAGAAATGACACCAAAGAGCTTGGTGACCCGGAGCTAAAAAGTGCCGACAAACTTGCTGTTTTTCTTGGGGCAGAAGGAGACGGACTTCTTCCTGAAACCATCAGTTCCTGTGACTATTGTGTAAAGATTCCAATGTCCCACGGCGTAGATTCGCTTAATGTAGCTGCCTGCAGCGCTGTAGCTTTTTGGGAGCTAACCAAATAAGAACATGAAAAAAGCGCCTTAGAGTTTAATCTCTAAGACGCCTTTTTTGCTCTTTAAACCAGATTACTTAAGAATCTTGATGTCACCAATAAGTGGAAGTGGCTGTGTGCTATCCTGAGCAGCTCTTACAATGCCGATGATTGCAAATACGAATACTGCAAGGCTTGCAACGCTAGCTACAATAGCTACAACTCCACCAAATCTTGATACAACAGTCAATACAAGTGATGCAAGGTTAAGTACAAGACCCTGATTGAGGTGGAATTTTACTACCTCATCATCCTTATCACGAATAGCAAAACTGATGATCCAGCCAATCCATGAAAAATAGCTAAGTATTGAGCAAAGCTTTGTGTTGTTCTTCTGTTCCATTTTTTCCTCCATAAACAAAAACTTTTTACCTGCTTTATGATACATCTTTATTACAATTAACTCCACATAAAAGTTGCTAAAAACGCATTATTTTTATGCAAAAACTTTTTTCCTCCACTTGCCTCTCATGTATCTGATGACGCATCCAATGCCAGTAATCGCCCAGGTTAAGCCATTTGTATACCAACATCCCCAAAGTCCAACACCTGGTATTGCCATAAGGGCAGTTGCAAATCCAATTCGCCCTACTACCTCTATGATTCCATTTATCAGAGCAAAGGCCGCATCGCCTACTCCGTTAAGCATTCCCCTGAATACATAGATAAGCCCCAGGAAGAAGTAGAACAGACCTGTTATTCTAAGTCCCTGCGCACCAATTCTGATTGCCTCTTCATTTGGTGTAAAGAATCTGATGATGTTCTCTCCAAACATGAACATCACAAAAATCATGAGTCCACTGAAAATTGCTACAAGAAGTACGCTCTTGATACAACCGCTTTTTACCCTGTCCAGCTTCTTGGCTCCGGCATTTTGTCCGGCAAAAGTAGAAACTGCAGTTCCAAGAGATCCAAAAGGTTGCTGCACAAGCTGTTCAACACGGCCTGTAGCGGTATAAGCTGACATAACATCTGATCCAAAGCTGTTAACCACTCTCTGAAGTGCAACGCAGGAAAAGGCTATGAGAGCATTCTGGAGTGCAAGTGGAATTCCAAGCCTGATGGCCTTATCGATTATATTGGTATTAAGCTCCTTATGATGCTTTTCAAGCTGAAGGTATGGATTCTTTTTTACTCCAACGGCTATGGAGCCTATCATAGCTATGGTCTGTGAAAAGACTGTAGCGATAGCCGCACCGGCAACTCCCATATGAAGGCCCACTACAGTGATAAGGTCCAGCACAATATTTACTACGCAGGCAACCACCAGGAAAATAAGTGGCGTCTTACTGTCACCAAGGGCCCTTAGTATTGAAGATATCATATTATAGGCTGCCACAAGGAAGGTTGCTCCGCACACAATCCTCATGTACAAAAGCGCATCCTCCATACATTCAGGCGGGGTATCCATGAGGGTAAGAATTGGTCTTGCAAACACAACACTCACTACACTCATAAGTATTCCTGCCACGAGAGTAATGTATATGGCATTTCCCACAATCTTTTTTACGTATTCATCCTTGCCGGCACCAAAGTTCTGGGAAATCATAATGCCCACACCGGCGCCCATTCCAAGGCACAGCGAAAAAAAGAGGAAGTTGACACTTCCTACAGCTCCGATAGAAGGAAGACCGTAGGGGCCGCCAAACTGTCCTACTATAACTGTATCTGCCAGATTGTAAAACTGCTGGAAAAGATTCCCAAGAAGCATGGGAATCGTGAATTTGATAAGCAGTGCTATTTCATTGCCACTGGTCATATCGGTGACATATCTTTTTGCCATATAGAACCTCAACAATTCTTTCTTTGAATACAATTCGTTCTAATTCTCACTCTAACATCTATATTCATAAAAAGAAATAAGGGCATAAAAATTTCATAATTTAAGGAAAGGCTGCTACCTCTTTATTCGAAGTAGCAGCCTTCCCTTATTTATTAGGATTATGAAATTACTGAGCGTTCTTTCTAGCCTCAAGCATTGGCTGATACTTTTCTGTATCAAATGCTACAAGGTCGTTCCAGCCAAGACCTTCAAGCTGGCTTGTCATATCGTTCCACTGAGCTTCGAAATCAGCGTCGTCCTTAGCAAATACCATTCTCCAGGAAGCATCCTTGATGATATCGCCGCACTGCTTACGGATAAGGCTGATGTCTGTTGTATCAATAGCAAGAGCCATGTTGATACTTGGAACTACTGTCATCATGTTGTTGTTTAAGAGGTACTCAACGTCATCAGCTGCACCAAACTTCTCTGTCCATTCCTTAGTTGTTGTTGTCTGGTTCATCTCGATTGTTGTTGACCACATATCTGAAGCATATGGTTCGCCTGTATCTGGGTTAACATCGCAGGAAGCTACGATCCACTGGTTGATCTGGTTGTTACCATCGTTCCAGTTTCCGCCGCCCATTTCTTCAGGAACAGCAACATCTGCTGAGAATCTGTTAAGTCCATCCTCTGTAAGAGTGTACTTGCCGTTTTCTACTGTGTATGTAAGGCCTTCTGTACCAGCGTGCTGGATCTGAACTCCCTCTGGTGAAGCATACCAGTCAAGGAACTCCATAAGTCTTGCAAAGTTCTCATCTGAAACCTGTGAACCAACTGCAAGAACACGGCCATCTCCATAATATGTATCAGATGTCTGATAAAGATTTGTATCTGCTACAGGAATCTCGATGTAGTTAGTTCCTTCATTTCCCTTTGCAGGTGTGTTCCAGAAACCATACTGCCAGCTGTACCAGTAGAGGTAAACTCTCTTATCCTGCATCTTTGAAACCATTGAGTTCCAGTCCTGTGTAGCTGAGTCAGGATCAACAAGTCCCATCTGGTTTGCTTTGTAGAAGAAGTTGAGCATCTTGTAGTAAGCGCCAGCCTTGTCTGTAAGAGGAGCGATAGAGTTGTCAGTTCCGATAAGAACTGATCCGTTAACTTCCTGTCCATACCACTTTGTAAGCTGAGCTACGCACTCCATGTACTGGCTATCCCAGTCCTTCCAAAGGCTGATTGCGTAAGCAGGATCACCCTTGTCGTTCTGTGGATGAGCCTTCTGGATGTCTGAAAGGCAGCTAAGAAGGTCATCAAGGTTCTTAAGGTCTGGAGCGCCTACTTCGTTGTACATATCCCATCCGATACGTGGATATGAATAAACGTGAAGCTGCTTATATGCTGTAGGTCCGTTATTGTTCATTTCAAGAGGAATAGCCCAGATCTTGCTTCCGTCGCCCATCATGGCATTGAATGCCTTGATCTGTGACATGTACTTTGCAAGGTTAGGATACTGCTCGATTACATCTGTAAGATCATGGATAAGTCCTGTCTCAATACATTCCTGCATATCAGCATTATCGAGAATGATGAGATCTCCAAGTGCGCCAGCTGCGCAACGTGTCTGGTAAAGAGCTGCACCATCACCTGCTACCTGAGGTGCAATGATGTTGAGGTCGAGATTGAATTTATCTTTTACAATCTTTCCATACCATCCAGACTGAACACCCTGGAAGTTAGCAGCTACATTGTAAAAGTCTACAGTGTACTCTGAATCGTGGCTTACTTCTCCTGCTGGAGCAGCAGCTGTATCGCCGCCAGATGTAGTTGTTTCTGTCTTGGTTTCTGTTTTTGTCGTGGTGTTTCCACCAGTGCTTTCTCCTGCTGTACTTCCACAGCCAGCAACCATAGATGCTGTCATAACTGCAGCAAGTGCAAGTGAAGCGATTTTCTTAAACTTCATTTCATTTCCTCCTTTTTTCATAACACTATATGAACCCCGTAGGGTTATGTACGTGCTCTCTGCTCTGGGATTCTCACTAAGCTCGTAAGGAACTTCCGCTCTCGCATAAATGCTCGCCGGAAGACGTTCAGACTAGGCTCGCCAAAACCTCGCCAAGTCTTCTCAGCCTTTTACAGCGCCAATCATAATTCCTTTTACGAAGTACTTCTGGAAGATTGGGTATACGAGCATGATAGGTAATACTACCAAAACCGTTATAGTCATTCTCACGCTGGTTGTGGTCTGAGTTGTTGCTGCTGCCGCTGCCAGAGAAGAGGTGCTTGTGTTACTCTGGGCAAGGGACGCAAGGGAACTTGCCTGGTTAAGATACTGATAAAGCACGAACTGCAATGGATAAAGCTTGGTATCAGTCATAAGAAGCAAGGTATCCTGGAAAGCATTCCACTGGCTTACAGCTGAGAATATTGCAACTGTCGCCATGATAGGCTTAATTACAGGAATGATAACTCTGAAGAAAACAGTAAGTACATTTGCGCCATCCATCTCTGCCGCTTCCTGAAGTTCCTTTGGAACTGACTCAACGAAGGTCTTTGTCAGAATCAGGTTAAAGGGCGATACAATCGCAGGAAGGATATATCCCCAGAAATTGTTGGTAAGGTGCATGGATTTCATGACCAGATACCAGGGAATAATTCCGGCGTTAAAATACATGGTTGCAACAATGAGTCTATACCATACCTTTCTAAGCCACATCTTTTCCTGGGTGAACATGAAACCAAGGAATGCTGATGCAAAAACAGTAAAGCCTGTACCAAGAACTGTTCTCATAAGTGAAATCTGAAGTGCATGGAATAGTCCATCAATTCTGAAGGCTGACATATAGTTGTGGAAATGTATTCCCTTGGGCCAGAAAAGGATGTCGCCTTTAGCACTTAGATCATTTGCACTGATAGTATTGATTATTATGTAGTAAAAAGGGTAAAGGCAAAGAAATGCAGCTATCGTAAAAATGATGTAGCAGGTGATTTCCAGCGTTCTGTCACCAGCACTTACCTTTATTTTCGTTTTTTGTTCTATCTCTTTTTTCATCTTTTTCTCCGATAAAGCTTTTTCCAACGGATTTTTTGTTTCTAATGCCGAAATGTCCATAATTACAGGATGCTCTCCCCTCTGATTGCCTTAGATGCTCCGTTAACAATTACCAAAAGCACAACACTGACCAAACTCTTTAACATACTGATTGCAACAGATACGGAATATCCGCCGCTTCCCATGGCCAGGTTGTAAACGTAAAGATCAAGCACCTGTATGTATTCTTTGTTGAAAGCATTTTGAAATACGTAGTACTGCTCCATACCGTTGTTGAGGAAGTTAGCAACATTGATAACAAGAAGAACAAAATAAGTTGGTAAAAGACTTGGAATTGTAATGTGCCTTATTACCTGCATTCTGGTAGCGCCGTCTACCTTGGCTGCCTGAATCAACTCATCATCAATACTTGAAATTGCTGCAATATACATGATTGCTGCCCAGCCCAGGTTTTTCCAGGTAAGCCACAGCCACTGTGTAAACCACACATGCTCTGACTGCTGAAGGAAAAGAATTGGCTGATCTGTCAGCCCTGCCTTCATAAGCAGCGAGTTCATCATTCCAGTGCTGTTAAAAAGTGCAAAGGCGATGGAATAAACCATTACCCAGCTGACGAAATTAGGAAGTGTAGTTACCGTCTGAACGAACTTGCGGAACTTTACGCCCCTTATCTCATTGAGAAATACTGCAAATATCATTGGAAGCCAGCTGGTTCCAAGCGTGATTCCACTCATTGCAAAGGTATTTTTAAGAACCTGTACAATTTGTTGTATCTTGACCTGGCTGCTGATCAATGATGCAAACCATTTAAAGCCTACGAACTGGCTGTTTGCCAACGTACGTGGCGGCTTGTAATCATAAAAAGCATATAACCATCCGTATAATGGGTAATAACTGAATAAAAGAACTAAAACAATAAAAGGCAGAACTAATAAGAACAGCTTAAAAGAATATACTTTTTTCTTAGACACCCCCGACCCCTCCTTGGTTTTAAAACAAAACTCGATTTTACTATAAAGGCACGTCAATACTATTGTCAATACTTTTTATCATTTTGTATATTAAATATCATCATTTACAAGAAAGTTTTGTGCATATTTAGCTTTGACATCGCAAAGAATAACCAATAATATGGAATAAGTTACAAATATTCTTACAAAAATTGTCTATTATGTGCAATTATTGCTCAAATATCATCAATTATTGCTATGGCCAGTTAATTATCAATTTATTGGAGGTTTATTTATGATTTACTACGTTGATTCCAGTTCTTTCAAAGACGGTGACGGAAGCGAAAAAAGACCCTTTAAACACATTAACGACGCTGCAAAAATTGCAGTTGCCGGCGATGAGGTCATCGTAAGGCCCGGTATCTACAGAGAGCACGTTATTCCTGTAAATTCCGGGACCAAGGATGCTCCAATAGTTTATCGCTCAGAAGAACCTCTTGGCGCTGTAATCACAGGCGCAGAGCTAATTAGCGGATGGACTAAGGTTAAGGGCTCCACCTGGACTGTGCGCGTTAGCAACACACTTTTTGGAAGCTATAACCCATATATTGAAAGAGTATACGGGGACTGGTACTTTTCTCCAATTATCAGACACACCGGCTCTGTATTTGTCAATGACTCTATGATGTATGAAACCTCCTCTCTTGCGGAGTGCCAGAAAGGAAAGGCTGATCCACTGGCTTGGGATCAGGAAGCAGCTAAATACCTCTGGTACACTGAGCAGGATGAAAAGAAAAATGAAACAGTTCTCTATGCTAATTTCCAGGGCCTTGATCCCAACAAAGAGAAGGTTGAAATCAGCGTAAGACGTAATGTCTTTATGCCAACAAAGAATCACGTAGACTATATCACCGTTAGTGGCTTCAACATCAACAAAGCTGCCACAACCTGGGCTCCACCTGCTGCCTATCAGGACGGTATGATCGGTCCTCACTGGAGCATGGGCTGGATAATAGAAGATTGTGAAGTTTACGGAAGCCGCTGCTGCGGTATCTCCCTTGGAAAATACTGCGATGTGGAAAATGACATGTACTTTACCAAGAATCAGGTAAAGAGTCCTACCCAGATGGAAAGGGACGCTGTCTGCAGAGGCCAGTACCACGGCTGGCTCAAGGAAAAGATCGGACACCACATAGTTCGTCGCTGTCATGTTCACCACTGCGAGCAGACCGGTATTGTTGGAAGAATGGGAGCTGTTTTCTCAACAATTGAAGACTGCGAAATCCACGACATTTGCACTTCACAGCAGCTTGGCGGTGCTGAGACTGCCGGAATCAAGCTCCATGCTGCCATTGATGTTACGATAAGAAGGAACCATATCCATCACTGTATAGAAGGCGTATGGCTTGACTGGGAAGCACAGGGTGCCAGAGTAAGTCAGAACCTTATGCATGACAACTACAGACATAATGGCCTTGAACAGGCTCCAGGTGCAATGTTCTCAACCGACGTATTCATCGAGGTTGGCCATGGTCCTACACTTATAGATAACAACATTCTGCTTTCACCAACATCCATCATTATTCCTAGTGAAGGCATTGCTGTAGTACATAACCTTGTGCTTGGCGGTTTTGGACTAATCAACTCAGGCGTAGACAGCATCGTAAATGGTCAGCGCGAGCCAAGATTTACTCCTTACCACATCCGCCACAGAACAGAGGTTGCCGGCTTTATGACAATACTTCACGGTGATGACAGAATCTACAACAACATCTTCATCCAACAGCACAAGATTACTGACAAAAAGAAAACTCCTGCTGATGCAGAATACGAGGTTGTAGGCACAAAGTGCTTTGATATCTTCCCTTCTTACGAGGAGTGGATAGCTCAGTTTGATTTTAACAAGAATCCTGATATGGGAGCCCTTGCAAGTGCCCACTTTGGCCACCTTCCTGTGTGGGTTGAAGGGAATGCCTACTTTGGCGGCGCCAACATCTGCAAGCACGAAAAGAAAAAGAACCATTTTGAAGATAAAAAGACTAATGTCACTGTTGAAATAAAAGAGAACAATGGCGATTGGTTCCTTAAGACTAATGCCGGAAAGGCTCTTGATGACTTCTTTACCGGAATAATTACCACGGATACTCTTGGCAAAGCCTTTGAACCTGAGCAGAAATTTGAAAATCCTGATGGAACGCCAATAACCTTTGACAGAGATTTCTTTGGAAACCACAGAGAAAACAAGACTATTCCCGGGCCTCTTGCTACTCTTAGCGCCAAGGAAGTACTTGTTTGGAAAAAGCTTTCGATCTAAATAATAATTTGGCAAAAGAAAAGCTGTAGGAAATGATTATTGATATTAAACCATTTTCTACAGCTTTTTATTCTAGTGTGGTATTACTTCGTATTACCTATATATTGAATTAGAGTGCCTCGTGACATGTACGAGCGATAACGTCGAGCTGCTGCTCCTTAGTAAGGTTGATGAACTTAACAGCATATCCTGATACACGGATAGTGAAGTTAGCATACTCAGGCTTCTCAGGATGCTCCATAGCATCGATGAGCTTCTCCTTACCAAATACGTT
>JAEEGL013752748.1_pt1 | contig 26861 bp, 25 predicted proteins | sample 9134231 | NCBI WGS metagenome assembly JAEEGL01 (sample SAMN16246548, study PRJNA631951) | gut metagenome | biome: gut microbiome; feature: rumen; material: fiber-attached | host: Bos | place: Iran: Karaj | collected 2018-10 | reverse complement strand
GAACTACACTCTGTATTACCACGCCATCAAAAAACACTTCGACCAGTTCGATAAAAACACCGAGCTCTACGCTCTCCTCTTTATAATCGTAGGATCCAGTGTTCTCATAAGCATCAGCCTTGTCGCATCAGGTACATTCGGAGTAGCCGGCGCGGTCGAAAACAGCGTTTTCCATTCGGTCTCAGCGCTCAGCACCACAGGATTTGTTATAGCCGATACGACATCCTGTCCGCCTTTTGCGCAGTCTCTTCTGACGCTGCTCTCCTTCATCGGCGGAAGCACCCTCAGCCCTGCCAGCGGCATAAAGATCATGAGGATCATAGTAGTGCTTCGCCTCATCTCAAAGTCATTCACTGTAAGGATACATCCGAAGGCAGTAGTCACCACGAAGATCAACGGACGCAGCATACCATCCGAAACATCATCATCCATGGCGATACACTTCCTTACGTATTTCACATTCTACCTGGGCGGCGTTTTCGTGCTTTCATTCGAGGCTCCGGACCTGCTCAGCAGCTTTACTGTAACAGCATCCCTGCTTAACAACGTAGGCACCGTATTTACTGGAAACATCGCGTTTGCGCAGTTCAGTCCGGTGATGCTTATACTTCTTTCGATCCTTATGCTTGCAGGAAGACTGGAGCTGTACGCAGTCCTTCTTCCCTTCTCCCGGAACCGCAACTCCTGATATTTCGAAGACCGGCGCTAAGGCCGGTCTTTTTTATTGTGCCTTCTCACTCTGTTGATATGTCTTTCGAATCCACCGTCCGATATCAACTCCGCCAGCACCAGCTGCTCAAGCGTAGGTACTGTACAGGAGCAAAAACCGAGCCTTTCTCTGAACACCGGAAGAAGCATCTGCGGAAGGACCATGTAGGCTACGCGTATGCCGGGTGATATCGTCATCGTAAAACTGTTTACGTAGATGACTCTTGTCCCGCCGTCTATCTCGAACAGCGTTTCCACGGGTTTTGACAAAGGCGTGAACTCGGATTCGAAATCGTCTTCTATTATCCATGCGCCGCGCTTTTTGGCGAAATTCAGGTATTCCCGCTTCTTGGCTGCGCTGGCCGTGATGCCGCTTGGATAGGACCTGTAAGGGGTTATGTGCAGTACACCTATACCGGACTGTTCCAGCGCTTTTCGTTTTATACCGTCCCGGCCTAGGTCCAGAAGCTCCGTCTGAGCTCCGTTGAGCCTGTAGACCTGATGTATCTTGCCATAGGAAGGATTTTCTATTCCGTAAACTCTGTACCGCCCCAGCATGTCAATAATAAGACCGTAAAGATGCTCTGCACCGCTGCCTATCACTATCTGTTCCGGAGAGGCAGATATGTTCCTGCTTCGTGCCAGATATCTGCAGATAGCTGAACGCAGCTCTATGTTCCCCTGACCGGGAGACTTCAGCAGTACATGCAGGCCTCTGTCCGACAGGACTTTGCGCACGGCTTTCGCGTAAACTGAGAAAGGAAACTCGTCAGGGGCATCCGGTATGGCCATAGAAGGCTCTGACAGCCCTTCTGAGAGCTTTTTACCGCTGTCCTGCTCAATTATACTATCGTCCTCAGAAAGCTCTGAAAACGTCTCTTTTACGGAATTTTTGTTATCAGCCGCGAGCCTTTCCCCGAACATCTGGTTTTCGTCGTAGCTAACAAAATATCCGCTTCGCTGCCGCGGCGTGATGTAGCCTTCATCTTCTAAAAGCTCATATGCGTGTTCCACGGTGATAACGCTTACACCGAAGCGGTCCGCGCAGACTCGCTTTGACGGGATCCTGCTTCCGTATGTGTAAAACCCGCTGCTGATATCCTCGCGGAGCTTATCGTAGATCTTCATATACTCAGTTTTGTTTTTCATATACAGTATTCTCCGTATAGTTTTGTGTGCTTTTTACATCATACTTGAATCTGGTTATATAAAAATATATGATTTTGATAGTTTTCATATATCCAAAATTACTTTACACTAATCACTAAATATTTTCAAGGAGGAATTATCATGAGCCTCGGAACACCAAGTACAAGCACAAAACAGATGTATAATCTCTGTCTTGCAGCTCTGTTTTTAGGCCTTAACATAGCGGCAAGCTCCGTAAGCATTCCCGTGCCCGGCGGACATTTCTACCTCAACGACGTCGTTATTTGCACTGGATCGCTGCTCTTAAGCCCGCTCTACGCTACCATAGTCGGTGGCCTCGGAGCTTTCCTGGGAGACTTCTTCTTCTACCCCGCGCCCATGTTCGTATCCCTTGTGGTACGCGGACTTCAGGCCTTTGCCATCTCCATGATAGTCAATAAGACCAATAAGAGAAGGCAGAGGAACGGCATCATAGGCTGCGCGGTAGGCGCAGTTATAATGGTAGTCGGCTACACCTTCGGAAGAGCTTTCATCTACAGCACCCGCGAATACGCTATCCTTAAGCTGCCCTTCCAGATCGCCATGGCAGTCATAGGCGCAGCAGCCGCTATCATCCTCGTTTACGTGCTCAAACTCGGAAAAATAAAAGATAAATATCTGCCGTAAAAATAATACTTGACTTCGACAAGTCAAAGTGCTACTATACAGAAAACCGTTGAGGAAGAATAGTAACACAGCTACCCCTGCTTACGAGGGAGCCGCTGACAGTGAGACGGCGGCAGCAGGAACTGTGCGAATGGACTTCTGAGGGCGAGCTGAACATGCAGCAATGCACCAGTAGGTGAGACGGGGCGGGAACCCCGTTAACAACATCCGGCGTATGCTCCTTAAGGAAAGTACGCGCAGAGCGGGCGCGAAAGCGTCAAGATGGGTGGCACCGCAGGATACTATCCTGTCCCTTCAGCAATCACTGTTTGGGACGGGTATTTTTTTACCCGACCCCAGGAAAAGAAAGGAGCCCAAAAATGGCAAACAAGAAAGAGATACCGTACAAGATCTACCTCGAAGAAAAAGAACTCCCGACCAGTTGGTACAACATGAGAGCCGACATGAAGACAAAACCGGCTCCGCTCATCCACCCGGGCACGCTTCAGCCTCTGAAGTTCGAGGATATGCAGCCGATCTTCTGCGACGAGCTCATCAAGCAGGAACTGAATAACGACGATCAGTTCATACCCATCCCCAAAGAGATCATGGATTTCTACAGGATGTACAGACCGTCCCCTCTCATCCACGCCGAATTCCTTGAAAAGGCGCTGGATACACCGGCAAAGATCTACTACAAGTTCGAAGGGAACAACACTTCCGGAAGCCACAAGCTGAACTCCGCTATAGCCCAGGCCTACTATGCAAAGAAGCAGGGTCTTAAAGGCGTCACCACGGAGACCGGAGCCGGTCAGTGGGGCACTGCCCTTTCCATGGCGTGCGCCTTCTTCGGCCTCGACTGCAAAGTATACATGGTAAAAGTATCATACGAGCAGAAACCCTTCCGCCGCGAAGTGATGCGCACCTACGGTGCTTCCGTAACACCCTCTCCTTCCATGGAGACTGCGATAGGCCGCAAGATCAACGAAGAGCACCCCGGAACGACCGGATCCCTTGGCTGCGCCATCTCCGAAGCAGTTGAAGTAGCTACTTCCACACCTGGCTACAGATACGAGCTCGGCAGCGTGCTCAACCAGGTCCTGCTTCACCAGTCCGTTATAGGTATGGAGACCAAGGCGGCCTGCGACAAGTACGGCATAGTTCCCGATATCATCATCGGCTGCGCCGGCGGCGGCTCCAACCTCGGCGGTCTGATCTCCCCATTCATGGGCGAAAAGCTGCGCGGCGAAGCAGACTACAGGATCATAGCCGTAGAACCCGCTTCCTGCCCGAGCTTTACACGCGGCAAGTTCGTCTACGACTTCTGCGACACAGGCAAGGTCTGCCCGATGGCCAAGATGTACACCCTGGGCCACGACTTCATCCCGTCCGCAAACCACGCTGGCGGCCTTAGATACCACGGTATGAGCCCCGTACTTTCCCAGCTCTACCACGACGGCTACATGGAAGCAGTATCTGTAGAACAGACTTCAGTATTCGCTGCGGCACAGCTCTTCGCAAGGACCGAAGGAATACTTCCGGCACCCGAATCCAGCCACGCTATAAGAGTAGCAATCGACGAAGCTCTTAAATGCAAGGATAAGGGCGAAGAAAAGACGATCATCTTCGGCCTTACCGGAACAGGCTACTTCGACATGACCGCATATCAGAAGTACAACGACGGAGAGATGAGCGATTACATCCCCTCCGACGAAGATCTCGAGAAAGGTTTCGCGAGCATTCCCAAAGTCGATCTGTAAAAATAAACTGACACAAAAAAACCTCAGACCGTGCCGTCCATCTTCAGGGCGGCGCGGTTTTTATATCCATCACTTCCCTCGCCTGCACTTGACCGTGATGCCTAAAAGAATTAGAATTATAATTTGAAAGGAAACAGATAATGAAAGCACTTATCGCTATGTCCGGAGGAGTTGATTCCAGCGTTGCTGCTTATCTTATGAAGCAGCAGGGTTTTGAGTGCATAGGCTGCACCATGAAGCTCTTCGACGCCCCTTCGGATACAGCCGCCGATAAGACCTGCTGCAGCCTTGACGATACAGAAGACGCAAGAAGCGTCGCAAGCAGGCTGGGCATTCCTTTCTACGTATTCAATTACAAGGACCAGTTCCGCAAAGACGTAATAGGAAACTTTGTAGAGAACTACCTCGCCGGTCGCACTCCCAACCCATGCATCGAGTGCAACCGCTGCCTCAAGTTCGGAGCACTGCTCCGCCGCGCGGACGAGCTCGGCTGCGATGTTGTAGTCACCGGCCACTACGCGAGGATAGTCTTTGAAGACGGCAGATACCATCTGCTCAAAGGAAAAGACCCATTCAAGGATCAAAGCTATGTACTTTGGAATCTTTCGCAGGAAGAACTTTCGCGCGTGCGTTTTCCGCTCGGAAACATTACCAAAGAAGAAGTCCGCGCAATAGCCGAAGAGCTTGGTCTTGTCAACGCATCAAAGCCTGACAGCCAGGACATATGCTTCGTTCCGGACGGCGACTACGCATCTGTCATAGAGCAGTACTCGGGTGTAGTACCTGCGCCGGGCGATTTTATCGACAGCAGCGGAAAAGTTCTCGGGCAGCACAAAGGTATTACCCACTATACTGTAGGACAGCGCAAAGGCCTTGGAATTGCTTTCGGAGAGCCCCGCTACGTCATCAAGGTGGATGCAGAAAAAAACCAAGTCGTCCTGGGCACGAACGAAGAGCTTTTCAGCAGGACAGTATACGTCAGTAACGTTACCTGGACATCCGGCAGAGCACCTGAAAGACATGTAGAATGCACAGCAAAGATACGCTACAGGCAGCAGCCCGCCAAAGCTATACTGACGCCGATCAGCAAGGATCTTTCGGTTGAGGGAAGCACGATATGCTCCGTACTTCTTGAATTCGAACTTCCCCAGCGCGCCGTAACACCCGGCCAGTCCGCAGTGTTCTATTCCGGAGAAGAAATTATCGGCGGCGGGATCATTTCAGGTATTGAAGAGATATAAGGAGTTGATGTGATGATAGTATTAAAGATAATTCTATGGATAATAGCCGCAGTCATTTCGATAGTCGTACTGTGGTTCGCCCTGCTTTTTGTAAGCGGTCTTTTCATCAAAAAGGATCAGGAATACGACACCAACAGCCGCTATTACAGGTTCCTTCTGAACTTCTCCACGGCGATCGCTATGAAGCTCATACGCATTCATATAACGACCACAGGAATGGACAAGTTGCCCAAAGACACGCGATTCCTTCTTGCAAGCAACCACAGGTCGAATTTCGATCCGCTTATAACCTGGCACGTCTTCGCGAAATACGACCTGGCATTCATCTCAAAACCTGAGAATTTCAACATCCCCTTCTTCGGAAAGATCATTCAGAAGTGCTGCTTCATGGCTATAGACCGCAAGGATTCTTCAAGAGCCAACGTCACCAAGGAACGCGCGGCAAAGCTTCTTAAAATAGGCTCCGTAAATGTCGCTGTGTATCCGGAAGGCACGCGCAGCAAGACAGGCGAGACCCTTCCCTTTCACAACGGCCTTTTCAATATTGCAAAAGAAGCCGATGTTCCTATAGCGGTAATGACGCTTCAGGGCACAGCGGCTATCAAGGATAATTATCCGAAACGCAGATCCGATATAACTATAGACGTCGTGGACGTTATTCCGGTCGAGACCGTTCGAAACAGCAGCCCCCACGAACTTGGAGAACGCGTCAGAGCATCTATGCTCTCAGTCCTCGGTAAATAGTATACCCCAAAATGCATAATAAAAGGGCCTGAAGCCAGGCCCTTTTTAAGTACTATCTTGCCTTATTTCTTAACACTTATCTTCTGGACGTGGAACTCAGGAGCCTCATTCCATAATACGAAGCATTCAAGATTTATCTCATCGCCTATGCTGAGCTGAGTAACGGCTTTGTACAGATCGCTCCCTTCTGGGAATTCATCAGTATCGACATACACCGCGCAGCTTTTTCCGCCGGCTGTTACGACATTGAAATACACATCGCAGTTCTCTCCTTCCTTGCCGGAACCATCCCAGTTGTAAAGGAATGCGTATTCCGTATCGCTGTCCGGAGCTTTTGACGCAGCCACCTTAAGATCCTTAAGAAGCGCTTTGTTTGCGGTCTTCTTATACAGAGCGTCATTGTCTCCAAGCATATCTGTTAAGTTTTCCGGAATCGCAATATAATAACCTTCAAGTATCTCCACCGATTCCGCCTTTGAGATCAGAGGAAGCCCGTTGCCAAACACTTTGATCCCGCTAAGCCTGACTTTTGTTCCGTAAGCCAGCTTATCGTAATCTTCCCTGGGCGCGCTTACTCCGTACGCATAATACGATCCGTCAGCATCCGCAAGGAACATGCTGAAGCTTTGCAGCTCCTCATCATAAACAGTCTTTCCCTGTACGTAGCCTTCTATATTTACCTCTGCTTCATCCGCGCACTCTGTGTACTGCGCAAAAGTAAGGACTCCTTCGCTTTTCTGCGTGTCTGCCTTGCTTGCCCTGATGATATTGATGCTGTTTACGTGGACGTTCGGGCCATTATACCAGTAGAGCATGCCCTCAAGATCGATCATGTCTCCGAAATGAAGGCCGGATACTGCTTTGTAGATATCGCTGCCTTCAGGATCCTCGTCGGATTCAACGCAGAAGGTAAAGGCTGCGCCGCCGTGCGAAATGTTGAAATACAGGTCATTGTTTGACCCCGCTGCACCTGAGCCGTCCCAGTTGTACAGAAACGCAGCGGTCTTTCCGTCGGCGGATATGCTGTAATCTACCAGAAGCTCCTTCGCGCTTATCTTACGGTTCATCATCTTTTCCAGCGCCTGCAGATCGGCAAGTTTACCGCTTATGTCAGCGGCATCGAACACCTTGCTGCCTTCGAGAATATAGAATATGCATCCTTCTCCAACTTCGATCTCGCCGGACCAGGAAGCCTTTTTACCGCTTACTTTTACATGCATGCCTTCCGCCAGCTCAGCAGCCTGCTCATCGCTGCAGACGGCGCGGTACGCGTAATAGCTGCCGCCGTCCTCATCCTGTATGAACATGCTTACGTTGTGGAAATCCTTATTCAGGGCGTATTTCTGCACGTAACCTTCTATAACGACATTTGCTCCATCGCCTGCCGCCATATATTCGGCGTAACTCATGGCCGCGACGTCTTCCGGCTTTATTGTATTGCTGCTGTTATCGGTGTTCGTATTGTTTGCTGGAGCAGATCCGCCGGAGCAGGCCGCCATGGCAAAAACCAGTACAAACGCGAGGATCAGCAATAATAGCTTCTTCATTATTACCCCTTATTTGTTTTACGTTTGATGTTTACTATAAGTAACAGTATTACATAGTATACAGCAAGCAGCGCCAGCGTGACAAGGCTCATCGTGTACGACCTGCTTGCAAGGCTAACGAGTATGAGCAGCGGCGCACCCAGGAGTATACCGAAGCTGCTTCCGAGGACGAGGTTGTTGGCAGCGGGCGTCTTAAAGTCGGGATCGATCTCCCTGAGCAGAAGGACGCCGGAGCTTATGGTTCCTGTCATCATTCCGTACATGGACATCAGGCCTTCGTAATAATAATCACCGTATACCTTTTTGCATACGTACCGCAGGTGAACCATTGTAACGAAAGCACCGCAGACAGCCATAAGTATGAACGGCAGCCACAGACCTGAAAGATCGCCGAAATCTATGGAAGCGATGCCAGCGGTGATCATCAGGTCGAATGCCAGTCCGGAGATACGGCTCAGCAAGTAATTGTTCTGATATTGTGCGCTGAGGACTCTGCCCTTCTGCAGCTTTTTGAGTATAAGCCTTACGACTATTGCAAGAGCTGAACCTATAATGAAGTTGAATCCCCAGAGCAGCGATTCCACGGTCTTTGCAAGGCCCGGTGACGCTGCGCGAAGCCCGTCGCATATGCCTTTGGTGATGAGGAAAGTTATTAAATACACAAGTATGACGAGCGCAACCTGAACAGAGAAGCGGTCCACGGATTCGGAGATCGGGATCTCACCTTCCGACTGGAATGTCGATACCGTGATCTCGGCCATCTCGGACCTGGTGCCTTCCGTCCTTTTTATCTTGCCTTTTCTTACCAGGTAGTTTATATATACCACTCCGACTATACAGGCACAGAGATAACCTGCAGCCGCCAGCGCAAGACCGAAGGAGCGTCCTCCTGCAAAGCCAAGGGACTCGAAGGAAGATCCGATGTTATTGGCCTGCCCTGGGCCCTGTCCGTAGCCCATAGGAAGCAATATGCCGCTTGCCGGGAAGAGGTCCGGAAGCAGAGTCTTTGCAAGTACCAGCGAAATTACAAGCCCCGTTACGCCCTGAGCCATGTAGGATCCGACAATTACAGCACCGCTTTTAAGGCCCACAAGGCTTCCTTTTTCAGAACCTGTCCTGTCGGGGACTTTAAGGGACATTGCTATAAAACCTATCGCTATGCCGTGATATGTGAGCCATTCCATAAATTCCGTGTCGGGGATCAGTATACCTGCGGCCTTGAGTATCAGAAGTATGAAACCTGCCAGTACCGCAGTTGGCATGAGGCTTTTTCTGATAAAAGGTATTTCCCTTCTTAAAAAGTGCGCGACAAGCAGAGCGCCGGCAATAATAGCCAGCTGTATTATACTTTTCCATAGAGCTATATTGTTTGCGGAGTAATCCATTTACCTTTTATATTCCTTTCCGTTGATGTAGTAGTAGCTTATCATATAGTGAAGAGCGCTTGCCCTTTGGGGCAGCTTCACCTCGTAGTATCCGTCCTCAGCTGTAAACAGCATGGTGTTTACCAGTATCACAGCAAGGCTCTTTATGTTTTTGGCGGAGAAGGCTTTCTCCGCGCCGTCTGCGCCATTAAATACCAGCCTGTCCTTGTAGAGCGCGATGTTTCCTTCAAGCAGAAGAACTTTTCCTTCTTTGGGGTGCACCAGGAAAAGCCTTGCGCCCTCGTCCGTACGAATTAGACCGTCTGGCCCCAGCTTATTTATGTATTCCTTAAGGTGCTTCTTCTGCCATTCGCTCCAGCTGAGTATATCCGTGTATTTTGGGTCTTCTCCGTCAGTGCGGCTGAAATAGCCCTTATCGCTGAAGGTGAGCTCGTTTCCACAGCTTTCGCAGACTAATTTATCACCGCTGCTTCTAAGGCAGTTGAAAGCTCCGCATTCCGGGCAGGAGAACAGCGCTGTCTCCAGGGTCTCCGCCGGGGCTTTTGCTTTGTAGCTGTAGTTCTTCTTCTCCTGGTCCGCGTAGGCGTTTACATAAAGATCCCTACAGATAGTATCGTAGACCTCGTCCAAGCTCATTTCCGCAAGCCGCTCCGCCGTGTAATACGCTACTATCTCGCCCCATATACGGCCTTTTCGAGTGGAGTGGCTCCAGCGGGGGTTCACGAAGTATCCTCCATGAAGTCTGTACGTAACAAGACCTGCGCCGCACTCTTTTACAAGCGCCGCGGTGCCCGGAGAGATATAGCCCGTCTCGCCGGAAAAAGAGCGGTTTCCGTCCGCCATCATGCAGACGTTGTAGCCTTTTGCGAGCCTGCTCTTTATCTCGCTTACGGTCTCGGCAGATGACGCGCCTTTCTTTCTTGCGACCGGGCTCGCCAGGAACTTTATAGCCTTGCTTATAAAGCCTGTCCTGAATATATGCTCGCTTGCGACATAATACATGTGCCTGCTGAAAGAAGCCCCGAAGTATAGAAAATCCCAGTTCGTATTGTGGTTCGTAAGGACGAGCACAGGGCTTGCCTTTGGATCTTTGCCTGTGCAGCGGTATGTGCCGCTGATGCCGAACCAGATCCGAACAAGGAACTGAAGCACTTTATAAAAAATTACATGAAAAATGTGCATAGTTTATTATAACATAAAAAAACCGGAGCTGCGAGTTATTAAGGCCGCGGCTCCGTGAGTTTTAAATTACATCCCGGAACGAAGACTTCAGCTTCCACGTCTTCTTTTGCGAGCAGTTCTTCGATCTCTTCAAACATGTATCCTATATTCTCCTTGCTGTGCGCGTCGCTGGACAGCACGAAGCGACCTCCTTTCGATGCAATATACTTTATGATATCCATCGAAGGATACGGTTCGCTGCGCCATCCTCTTGATATAGCTCCGGTATTGATCTCAAAAGGAATACCATATGTCAGCAGATGGTCCGCAGCGTCACGATAAGCATTTATATACCGGGGATCTTTCGGATCGAAAAACCCGCCGTTCTCGTTGAATTTCGAGACAAGGTCGAAATGCCCTATTATATCGCAGCCGGTCTTTTCCACCACATCTGAGACGAGCCTGAAATACTCCTCTGCAAGCGCATAGATATCGCCTCCGAAGTACTGATCCCGCATGTCAGACAGCACCTGCGGCGTATAGTCCACAGAAGTATAGCCGCAGCCTGTTTTAAGGTAATGGACAGACCCTATCGAATACTCGAAGGGCTTTGCGGGAAGCGGCGCGAAGTAATCCTGTTCTATACCGCAGTAAATTCTTATCTTTCCGCTGTATTTATCCTTCAGGGCATCTATCTTCCTCCTGTACTCGGCTGTCTGCTTAAGATCCATGCAGCAGTCCATGTCGTACGGAGCATAGGAATGCCCGGAAAAGCCTATAGCCGTAAAACCCTTTTCTATAGCGGATTTTACCATCTCTTCCGGTGCGTCCTTTCCGTCACAGTAATATGTATGCATGTGGAAGTCGGATCTTATCATGTCATCTTCTCCTGCTTCACCTTGTGGTCTATCACGTGGCGCGAAGCAAGCTCCCTGTTGACGTCTTCAATGCTTATGCCCTGCTGTACCATCAGCACCATGACGTGATACGCAAGATCAGCTATCTCGTATATGGTCTCGGCCTTGTCTTCGGCTTTGGCGGCGATTATGACTTCGGTGCACTCTTCGCCGACCTTTTTGAGTATCTTGTCTGTGCCTTTCTGAAAAAGATAAGTAGTGTAGCTTCCTTCAGGCATGTTTTTTTTGCGCCCTTCAAGCAAAGAGTATAGCCCTTCCAGGGTAAAATCTCCGAGCTCCAGGCTTTCCCAGACAGGGTATTCGAAACAGCTTTCCGTGCCGAGGTGGCAGGCAGGCCCGTCAGGTTCAACAACAAGAAGCAGGCTGTCGCTGTCGCAGTCCGCAGCTATGGATACGACGTGCTGGTAATTGCCGCTTGTCTCACCTTTCACCCAGAGCTCTTTTCTCGACCTGCTCCAGAAACACGCTAGACCCTTTTCCATTGTAATTTCAAGGCTTTCACGGTTCATCCAGGCCTGCATCAGCACCCTGCGGCTAACTCTGTCCACAACTATAGCCGGGATAAGGCCCTGCTCGTTGAACTTAAGTTCGCTTATATCTGTCATGATGATTCCTTTCTACATCGAGCGCATGAGTTCGCGCCTCAGTCTGTATCTTCTCTCGTCGAAGTTCTCTATGTATCTGTCCAGCTGTGACAGCATCTTTTCCTTATCACGCGGTATCCTTCCTTTTACCGGAGTTCCTACGGAAGCGTGGGACGCTGCCACATAGCATGGACTTTCAAGATGCTCCAGGAAGAGCCTCAGTTCCTGCGCGCATTCAAGTTCCGTCGCCTCTTCGAATTCTCCGGAAAGGACTTCTTTGTATATCGGCGCGTCGCGGAAGACAGTCAGCGAATTGCCGCCTATCATCGCGGGATGCAGCTTGTTGAACAGCTCCGCCGTCGCAATAGCATTCCTCTGCCCGTTGCCTTTTCCGGCAAGGCCCAGCACGTACATGGCGCAGTACCTTATACCTGCATTTTCGAGTCTATTCAGTTGTTCTTCCGAATCCCTTACGGTAAAGCCCTTTTTTGTCTTTTCCAGGACCTCGTCAAGGCCGCTTTCAGTACCTATGTAAATGTACTCATAGCCGGCTTTCCGAAGCTCTTTGAGCTGTTCGTCCGTCTTATCCATCACGTTGAGAATGCTGCCCATGGACGACAGTTCGTCTGCATAAGGCAGATGCTCGTGGATAACAGCCGCGATCTCCATGAGCCTTTCGTAACTTAGCGCAAACGCGTCGTGGCTAAGCAGGTGTATACGCTTCGTATCCGGCCTGTGAGCTGCGATCTCCTTTACGTCTTCTACGATGTGTTCCATAGGTGATAGCCGGAATTTCAGGCCTTTTGCGGCGTTACAGAAGGTGCACTGGTTGTGTGAGCAACCTGTAGTTACTTCCAGCAGCACACTTCGCGCTTCCGAAGGAGGTCTGTATATCTGTTCAGTATAATGCATCATACCTCCCTGGCGGGTATTGATTCGCTGTTAAGAAGCTTTTTAAGGTCCGAAATACTCACTTCACCGTAATGGAATATCGAAGCCGCAAGGCCTGCGTCCACGAAAGGAAGCGCTTTGAAAAGCTCGACGAAATCCTCAGCGCATCCAGCTCCTCCCGAGGCTATCACCGGGACATTCAGCGATCCGCAAACGTCCTTAAGCATCTGAAGGTCGAAGCCGTTTTTTACGCCGTCGGTATCGATCGAGTTCAGCACGATTTCGCCTGCGCCAAGATCCACGCTTCGGCGGACCCATTCTATAGCGTCGAGCCCCGTATCCTCTCGGCCGCCTTTTGCGAAGACCCTGTAGCCGTCCTGGACGCGTTTTACGTCCGCGGAGAGCACCACGCACTGGCTGCCGTAGCGCTTAGCTGCTTCGCTTATAAGCATCGGATCCTTTATGGCACCTGAGTTTACGCTTACCTTATCCGCGCCGCACTTCAGCACTCTGTCGAAATCGTCCAGAGTGTTGATCCCGCCTCCGACTGTAAGGGGAATAAAGATCGTCCTTGCTACCTCTGTTAGTACTTCTGTGAAAAGCTTTCGCCCTTCTGCCGAAGCCGTAATATCGTAGAACACCAGTTCGTCTGCGCCGCAGTCCGAGTAGAACCTGCCCAGCTCCACAGGAGACGACACGTCCCTAAGTCCCTGAAAATTCGTGCCTTTTACTACCCTGCCGTTTCTTACATCCAGGCAGGGAATTATGCGTTTAGTTATCATTTTGCAGCCTCCAGGGCTTCCTTAAGGTCTATATCCTTCGTGTAGAGGGCTTTTCCTATGATGGCTCCGTATATACCGGAAGCTTTAAGTGCTCTGACATCTTCCATGGATGAAACTCCTCCTGATGCCACAAGATCAACAGCAAGCTCCTTACCGAGTTTACGGTAAAGATCCAGGTTGGTGCCTTTCATGGCGCCGTCCCGGGAGATATCGGTGCAGATTATGGTCTTTACTCCAATGTCCTGCATGCTTTTGCAGAACTCGGAAGCCGTACGGCTGCTCTTTTCGGTCCAGCCTTTAATTGTTACATAACCATCTTTTATGTCTACTCCCACAGCTATCAGTGAGCCATAGATCTTAACAGCTTCTTTCAGGAAGTCCGGATCGTTTACGGCGGCGGTGCCGAGGACAATGCGAGATACTCCTGCGTCCACGTATTTTTGTACAGTCTCCATGCTCCTGATACCGCCTCCTACCTCGGCCTTAAGGCCGCAGGACGCAACAATCTCTTTTACTGTATCTATATTCGGCGTAAGACCGCTTTTGGCGCCTTCAAGATCCACTATGTGTATCCATTCCGCGCCGCAGTCTCTGAAAAACTTCGCGACTCTCTCAGGCTGGTCGTCGTAGACGGTCATCCTGTTATAGTCGCCCTTAAACAGCCTTACAGCCTTTCCCTGTATCAGATCTATTGCCGGCAGTATTATCATCTTACAACTCCTTGCAGAACGCTTTAAGGATGCGCAGGCCCACCGGGCCGCTCTTTTCTGGATGGAACTGGCAGCCGTACACATTGCCGTTCATTACTGCGGCAGTAACTTCCGCACCGTATTCGCATACAGCGCTGACGTACTTCTCCGGGCAGTCACACCAGTAGGAATGCACGAAATACACGTGCTCTCCATTCTTTGTGTCCGCAAACACCGGGCAGCTTCCTTTAAGCTGCAGCGCGTTCCAGCCCATCTGCGGGATCTTAAGGCCCTCCGGTATGTATCCTTCCAGCGGTCTTACTTCGCCCGGGACCAGTCCAAGACCTTCGTACTCGCCGAATTCATAGCTTTTATCCAGCAGCAGCTGCATTCCCAGGCATATGCCAAGCAGCGGCTTTCCGGACTTCGCTTCAGATATGACGACATCCCCAAGCCCGCTGCTGCTCAGCTTTGCTGTGGCGTCGCGAAAAGCCCCGACTCCGGGAAGCACTATCTTGTCAGAAGACCTGATGACCTCAGGATCTCCTGTAACGATGGCCTCTTCGCCTATCGCGTCAAACGAGCTTTTAAGCGAAAACAGGTTCCCTACTCCGTAATCTACTATGCTTATCATTTCTGGCCTGCCTTTTAGAGTATGCCCTTTGTGGACGGGATCTCACCTGCAAGTTCGGGATCTATGCTTACGGCTGTCCGTAAAGATCTTGCCGCGGATTTGAACTGCCCCTCCAGTATGTGGTGAGCGTTCTTTCCAGCCAGCTGCCTTATGTGCAGCGCTATCTTAAACGACCTTGCAAAAGCCGTCCAGAACTCTTCAGCAAGTTCCACGTCGAAAGTCCCGACCTTCTTGGCACGCATAGCTGCCTGGTACGAAAGATGCGCTCTTCCGGATATATCGACAGCGGTAAGTATAAGAGCCTCATCCATAGGAAGTATGCACTCGCCATAGCGCCTGATGCCCGCCTTGTTTCCTGTTGCCTTAAGGAAGGCTTCGCCAAGGGCAATTCCTATGTCTTCGACGCTGTGGTGATCGTCGACATGCGTATCGCCTTTACAGCTGAGCGCAAGATCGAACCTGCCGTGCTTTGCGAAAAGCGTCAGCATATGGTCAAGAAATCCTACTCCGCTGTCTATTTCAGACTTTCCGGTACCGTCCAGATCCAGCGAGAGCTTTATGTCAGTCTCGGCGGTCTTTCTTTCTATCTTGGCAGTCCTCATCATCTGATCCTCCAGATCCTCTTTATGGCGCCGAAAAGCTCGTCTATCTGCTCCGCGGTGCCAACTGTTATACGGTTATAGTCCTTTATGCGGTCTTTTGCAAAGTGCCTTACAAGAAGGCCGTTTTCTTTAAGCTTTTCGTACACTTCCCGGCCACTGATCAGCGGATGCCTTGCAAATACGAAATTCGCAGCAGAATCCAGGACCTGAAAATCCATATCCCTAAGGCCTTTTGTCAGCACCTTGCGGTTCTTCATGATGGTTGCGCAGTTGGCCTTTGTGTATTCCGCATCCAGTAGTGTTCCTACGCCCAGCGCCGCAGTATACGAGTTTACATTGTATGGGTTGACCGAATACCTGATGGTATTCAGATCCGCTATCAGCTCCTCGCTTCCTATTCCGAAGCCCAGCCTGGCGCCCGCCAAGGAGCGCGACTTGGAGAATGTCTGTACCACAAGCAGATTGCTGTACTGCTTTATAAGCGGCACGCAGCTGATCCCGCCGAAATCAATGTAAGCCTCATCGATAACGACTACGTTCTCCGGGTTTGTGGCAAGGATGCCCTCTATCTGTATGGGCGAAAGCAGCTTTCCCGTCGGCGCGTTCGGATTTGCGATGAATATGGTCATGCCGCTGTCTATGTAGCGTGCAGGGTCTATCGAAAGATCAGGCTCGAGCGGTATCTCCCTGTACATTATTCCGTTGAGCCTGGCGAACACCGGGTAGAAACCGTAGGTTATGTCCGGAAAAACTGCCGGGTGTTTAGGATCGCAGAACGCCATGAATGCGAAGTTCAGTATCTCGTCCGAACCGTTGCCGCAGATGATGTTCTCAGCGCCTATACCGTAGACCTCGGCCAGAGTATTGCGCAGCAGGGTGCAATCTGGATCCGAATACAGGTTTGCCGGCCTTGCCGCTTCCGACGCGTAGTACAGAGCCGAAGGCGAAGGCGGGAAAGGACTCTCGTTCGTATTCAGCTTAACGTACTGCATATCCTGAGGCTGCTCGCCGGGAACATAGGGTTCTAGATCCTTGTATTTTTCGCTGAAGAATCTGCTCATTAGATATCCTCCGTGCGTATCAGAGCGCTTCTCGCGTGGCCTGTAAGGCCTTCTTTTTCCGCAAAGGCGGCTATATCCTTCGCCTCGGAAGCAAGAGCTTTCTCGTTATAGTAAATATATTGAGTCTTTTTGATAAAGTCGTCGACCGACAGCGGGCTCGCGAATCTGGCAGTTCCGCTTGTGGGAAGCGTGTGGTTGGGGCCAGCGAAGTAATCTCCTACTGCCTCAGGGCAGTATCTTCCGAGGAACACGGAGCCGGCGTTTCTTATGTCGTCTGCCCATGCGAAAGGATCGTCCACGCAGAGCTCCAGGTGCTCGGGAGCAATGTCGTTTGCGATATCGATTGCTTCCGCGATGCTGTCCGCAACTATTATCTTTCCGTTCGTCTCTATGGAAGCCCTGGCTATCTCCTCGCGCTTAAGAAGAGGCAGCTGCCTTTCTATCTCAGCCTGTACAGCCAAAGCAAGATCCATGGAATCTGTGACGAGAACAGCTGAAGCCATCTTATCGTGCTCCGCCTGCGACAACAGGTCCGCAGCGACCTGCGTCGCGTTGGAAGCCGCATCAGCTACGCAGAGGATCTCGCTGGGGCCAGCTATCATATCTATCGAGACCTGGCCGAACACCTGCTTTTTGGCTTCCGCCACGAAGGCATTTCCGGGGCCGACTATCTTGTCGACTTTGGGTATGCTTTCCGTTCCGTACGCAAGAGCTGCGATGGCCTGCGCACCGCCTACCTTAAATATTCTGTCTACGCCTGCTATCTTTGCTGCCGCAAGTATAGCAGATGACACCTTTCCGTCCTTTCCCGGAGGAGTGACCATCACGATCTGAGGCACGCCTGCAAGCTTAGCCGGTATGGAATCCATAAGAACCGTGGACGGATACGCAGCCGTTCCGCCTGGCACATATATGCCTGCTTTTTCGACGGGCATGATCTTCTGGCCCAGGATGATGCCGTCGCCGTCGTCGATCATAAAGCCCGTCCTCACCTGCCTTGAGTGGAAGTCGCGTATGTTTTCCGCCGCGGCTTTAAGGATCCTTATGAAATCCGGGTCTACTTCCTCGAAAGCTTCTTTTATTTCTTCTTCGCTTACGGCGAGCTCTGTTAGCTTTGCCTTGTCGAATTTTTCGGTATATTCCAGAAGAGCCTCATCTCCGCGCTTTCTGACATCGTCTATGATGCCTGATACGACGCCCGCGACATCTACAGCCGGGACAGCCCTGCTGAATATCTCCTCGTTCGATACTTCACCTGTTTTCAATATCCTTATCATTTTGTTTCCACCTGTTCTTTGAGCCCTGCGCAGAGCCTGTTTATAAGGTCTTTTTTGAATTCGAAACTTGCCTTGTTAGATATCAGCCTCGCGCTTATGTTTTCGATAGTTTCAAGCTCCATAAGGCCGTTTTCCCGCAGCGTCGTGCCGGTCTCGACAATATCGACTATAACATCGGAAAGACCGAGTATCGGAGCCAGTTCTATAGAACCGTTGAGCTGTATGATATCTATGTCCCGGCCAAGCGAAGTGTAGTAAGATGCGGCCGCGTTCGCGAACTTGCTGGCCACCTTGAGAGTCCTTGACGTATCATCTGCGAAGTCCTTTTTACCGGCCACGGCAAGTCGGCACTTTCCTGTTTTAAGATCCAGAAGTTCGTACACGTCCGGCTCGTGCTCCATGAGTATATCCTTGCCGCAGACGCCAATATCCGCCGCGCCTCTTTCTACGTATACCGCAACGTCAGAAGGCTTTACCCAGAAGTAGCTGACATTCTTTTCCGCGTTTGTGAATATAAGCTTCCTGCTGTCTGAGAGCACCTCGGGGCAGCCAAAGCCTGCCTTTTCGAACATGGCGTAGACCTTTTCTCCGAGCCTGCCCTTGGGAAGTGCTATATTCAGCGTTTCGTCCTGAGCCTTAGCCTCGGATATGCCTCTGTAACGCTCTAAAAGGTCCATATAGACGGCGAAACCTACGGCGCCGCACTTTTTCCCCATGCGGCGCATAAGCGCGTCATAACGGCCGCCAGACAGCAATGCGGAAGGCACGCCTTCAACGTATCCTTTAAGGACTATACCGCTGTAGTATCTGGTCCCGCACTCCGCCGAAAGGTCGAAACTCAGCATGCTGCCAAGGCCTGCCTTATCAAAACCATTCTTTATATAGCAAAGCTGCGCTGTCTTTTCAGAGTCTGCTCCGAGTTCTTCAAGAGTAGTAAGTACTTTATCTGCGCTTCCGGAAAGCACAGCCAGCTTCATAAGCTTTTCCGTACCTTGTTCCCCGCATTCCTGCTGAGAAAGAAGCCCTGAAAGTCCGTGCAGGTTCTTTTCTGATATAAGTGAAAGAGCTTCATCCAGGGCTTCGCCTTCCAGCCCGGTGTCTTTCGCGAAGTCCGCCGCTATCTGAGGATACGACACGGAAAGCACGCACTTTTCGGAGACAGCCTTAAGGCTCTTTGCAGCAAGCAGCGCCACCTGAAGCGTGCACTCATCGTCCACAGCGCCCATGCATTCCAGACCGGTCTGCATTATCTCTTTGTAGGTCCGTGAACTTTCAGAGATACGGTAGACGTTCTCGTTGTAATATACCCTGTCCACTGCTCCCGGCTGTATGCGCGTGTTCTTTATAATGGAAAGAGTTACGTCCGGCTTTAAGGCCATGAGCTTCCCGTTTGTGTCTGTGAAGGTTATCATGCCTTCGGATACAAGCAGGTCCTTGTTTCTAGCGTAAAGATCGTATTCTTCGAACTTGCTCATCCTGTATCTTCTGTAGCCGCTGGCTTCGTAAAGCTCGCGCAGCTCAAAGACCAGTTTTTCTTCTGCGTTCATCATTTTTTCAGACCCTTTATCGCTTTCGCATAACCGCCGCTGCCGTAATCCAGGCAGCGTTTCACCCTGCTGATCGTAGCGGAACTGACGCTGGTAAGCTCTGACACCTTCTGGTAGCTGCAGCCTTCGGAAAGAAGGAACGCAACTTCGAGCCTTTGCGACATGTCCTTGATCTCCTTTATGGTGCAGAGATCCTCGAACAGATCGTAGCACTCGTCCACGGAACTGAGGTTGAGAATGGCCTTAAACAGGCGGTCTGTGCTTTCGGAATGTATCTCTTTCATAAAAAACTCCTTGTACACTTTAATTATGTGCTATAATAACACATTAGCGCGCTAAAGTAAAGAAGTATTTCAAAAACTGACTTATAAAATTATACGGATATGGAATTCCAGTCAACAAGAGGCTCACCTTCCAGAGGAATGTAGCCCATGTTGTTCAGATAAGTAACGTCGTTTTCTGTAGAAATGTTGATAGTATGGCCGTAGATCTCAACGCTTCCCGCGTCTATTCCCAAGCTGCGAAGCCTTCCGAAAAGATCCATTCTCTTAACGCCTACACTGAAACGCTCGCCGGCTATGAGGCTGTAGGAAAAACGCATGGCTTTGCGCCTGGGAATGTATATTGCATTGTCGGTAGGTCTGTCGAACTCCCCTCTTACTGAGTATCCGGTGTACCTGCATTCGCATGGAAGATCAGGCTCCATCGTGACTTTCATGAGATAGGAATACCTGGGCACTACCTGCTTAACGTACACGGACTTCATCTTTTCAAGAGAGGCTTCCTGCATGTTGAAGGAATAGTCCACGCGGAACGGGACGAGCCAGAATGGCTCGCTTTCAACTATATCTGATTCAACTTTAAGACGGTCCAGGCTGCCTAGCTCATCCGCGAAAACGCCAAGAACGTCTATCTGGCGCTGAAGCTCTGTCACCTGCTCCTTCAGCTTGTTCGCCTGCTCTACTGCCATATCCTTTTGCGCCATGTTGTCCTTCTCGTAGAAAAACGACTTGATATCGGACAGCGCAAAACCGAGGCTTCGCAAGAGCTTGGCGTTGTAGAGCCTTGAAAAATCAGTCGAAAGATAGTATCTGTAGCGGTTGTTCTCATCATGGCGCGGATTGATTATGCCCACGCTTTCGTAATATCTTATTGTCTCCGGTGTAAGATCCAGGAGCTTCGCGAAATCGCTTACTTTGTATTCCTCGTCCTGCATGGCTGAACCCTCCCATATCATTATACCACAATACGCTTAGGTGGCAAGGGACGGTTCTTCTCCACCGTCCAATAAAACAGCTGTGAAGCATTGTGCCTCACAGCTGTTTTAAAGTCTGTTTGGTTCAGCGCTTTATTCAGAAAGCACTGCCTCGTCGCCGTCCCATGAAAGCTTGACATTAAGACCGGCCTCGTCGGTGATCCTCTGGAAGTAGTCGAAGATCTCCTGACCTTTTTCGGTATGTCCGTGGACATACGGGATGCCGCTCTTTTCCGTGAGAGTAAATACAACTCTGTAGGATACTATCTTTCCGTCCTCGATGATGAGCTTAGCCACGGGTGAATAGATCGATTCGGGCTGGAACGGATATGTGGGATACTCGGGATCAGGAACGAATCCGAACCTTGCAATCCTCTGCTTTACCCATTCAGCGTTGTGCGCATCTCCGTGCACTTTGCCCTTGAAACCAGGCGCGAGCTGTGGAGTATACATAACGAAATTATTCAAACCATGGTAAATGGCCTTTCCCTTGTAGATCTCAAAGCCGTGGGATACGTGGCTGTGCGAAGCCATTACGACATCCGCCCCATTATCGATGGCGATGTGCGACAGCAGCCTCTCCCAGTCGTTGACAAGGACAGGACGGTGCACATAGCCTCTGTGATGATAGACGATGAGAATGTCGCACTGTTTCTTCGCTTCGCGAACTTCCCCGGCCATCTTGATGACAGCGGTAGGATCCATGTAGTTCTCGCCCATAAAATCAGCGTCGAAGTGCATCGGCTCCTTGTATCTCCAGTTGTCGAACTCGTGCTTTTCTTCCCTCTGCTTTTCCCAGGGTATGGATTCGCACGGAGTGAAGGCTCTGAAGAAATTGATAGGAGCAGTGCCTGCCTGATCGGGGCCTGCGAACTGCTGCTTTCCGCCGACGGCGTTATATGCCAGAACGCCGATCTTAACTCCACCCTTTTCAACGAAAGCCGGCTTTCTTGCTTCAGCTTCGTTCATGCCTCCTCCAGCGTGAGCGATGCCGTTCTCTTCGCACCATTCTATGGTGTCGCGAACGCCGTCTTCCTTGAAATCGTAGAAGTGGTTTCCGGAAAGCGTAACTAGATCCACTCTGTTTTTGATCGGATCAAGGGATTTTACGAGGTTGCCTTCGACAGACCTTTCCACGGGCTTTTTGAGGTAAGCCTCTTCGAGCTGGAACATGCGGAAGTCTGCCGAGTCCAGAAGATCTGTCACGCCCTCGCAGAGCTTAGCGGGGGTGAGCACAGGATCCGAACTTGGTATAGAGAAATCTCCGCCGAATATAAGTGTCTGTCTTGCCATAATGTCTCCTTACTTAGTCGGAACGAACTCCCAGGGAACGTTCTTGAATACTGCGTCAAACAGTCCGAGCCATGCCAGCACTGCGGTGATGACTACGAACAGCACAGCGATGATGACCATCGGGCCGACCATTTTCTTTCTCTTTTCCTCGTCGGTGCAGCCGATGATGGAAAGAGTTCCGCCCATGGAGAACGGGCTGAATCCGGCGTACTGAAGACCTACCATCATGCAGATGGCGAGTACCATCGGGTTGACGCCTGTGGACTGATAGAGTCCGGGAATGAGCGCGACCATAAGAGGCTGTACTACAGCGCCAGAAACTACCAGGGACAGAGCGCCGCATACGAGCAGGAATACCGGAGCTACGATGCTTGCCGGAACCTTGCTTCCGAGCCATGCGCCGATGGTGTCAGCAATACCGATCTTGGAGGCAAGGCCTACCAGAGTACCGGTTCCGCATACCATCAGGATAGCGCCCCAGGGGATGCTCTTCTTGATAACTTCCTGGATGTCGCCGATCTTGAGGAGATGGTTGACTACAATACCTACAGAACCGAGGAGCAGGAAGTCGAGGTTCTTGGACATCCATGCTGTGACCGGGTTCTTGGCGAACTGCTGGATGACCATAGGAACTACCAACAGGACTGCAAGCGCGATGATGATAGTGAAGGTCTTCTTCTGTACCGGGGTCATGGGTTCCGGTTTCTCGAAGACGATGCTAGCGTTGGTCTTCTTGAATGCGCCGGTGATGATGCAGAAGATGATGTAGAAGATGAGCAGGAATACCATGTCATAGATCATGGCGCCATAGCTGATCTTCCTTGCTGTGACTTCGCCGAATACCTTGATGTTGATGGATGTTTTGGAAGCGAAGTCAGATGTCCAGGGCAGCAGGTTGAATGCGGTACCTGCTGTGTAGTAACCCAGAGCAGCTACAAGGGGGTTCATTCCCATCTCAGTAGCGATACCGAAGAAGATCGGGGAAAGGAACACCGGAGCTGCGTTGGAGCCAGCGCCCAGAGCCATTACTACTGCGGTAACGAACCAGAAGATGAGCGGCATGAAGCGGGAAGCACCGCCAGCCTTATACAGGATGTTCTGTGCTACCTTCTGGAAGGTTCCGTTGTGCATACCGAAACCATAGAAGAAGGTACCGATCAGCATGTAGAAGAAGATGTTGGTCGGGAACACTCCCATTACGTCCCTGGAGCCCAGTTTGAAGAATACTGCGCCGACAAGGAACGCCATTGCAAGAGCTATAACACCGATGTTGGTCTTAAGCACCTTGCCGATAACTATCGCGAGAACGATAGCAACTACGAATACCAGTACGTTCATAATTCCTCCTTATCAAAAATAAAAATGATAATAAAATAACTGGTATATTAATTATAAACTTTGAAGTGACTTTAATGTCAATAGAAAAAACAAACAATGTTCAATTTATATATTAAAAGACCCGACAGGATACCTGCCGGGTCTTTTCGTTGAACTTAATTAGTTCTTGAATGCATCGAATACAGTCTTGATCTGCTTGTCAGCATCCTGCTGGATCTTGTTGATCTCGTCTACGGAGAAGATCTGATAGGTATTGGTGGAACCAAGTCCCTTGATCCTCTTCATGTAGTCAGCATTGTCTCTGATCTTAGCGCACTGTGCGTTGATCCATTCTACCATTCCCCTCTCCATGGAAGCGGGAGCGTAGATGGTCATCGGCCATGCGCAGATGAGGCCCTGAGCATCCTCAGCCTTTACGCCTTCAACTTCAGGAACGATAGGAACGTCCTTAAGAGGAGCGAGGTCTTCGGTGTAGAGGTCTCTGTTGCAGACGCTGTTGAGGATTCCCTTTACCTTGCCGGCCTTGATGTCAGCTGCGGAAGTGGTCTCAGTCATAACAGCTACGTCTGTGTTTCCGCCCTGGATCCATGCACGAACGTCAGGAGTTCCGCCCGGGTTCCAGATAACGTCCTTATCGGTGATCCCGAAGTAGTTGAGGATCAGCTTCATACGGACTTCGTGCGGTGTACCGGTTCCCCAGGAGCAACGGATCTCACCAGGATGAGCCTTGATATAGGCGATCAGGCTGGGGATGTCGTTGAATCTGGTCTCGTTGGCGTTGATGAGGAATACGCCGCCGGAGGGCTGTTCCTGACCTACGTTGCCAGCAACTGCGATATACTTGCTGGTATCAGCGAGGTTATAGTCCCAGTCTCCGCTGTAGTACTGAACGATAGCGCCAGCGCCGTGGAACATGAGGACAGATCCGTCTCCCTTAGCCTCGGAAACGATCTTAGCGTGGTCGTTACCGGAACCATCGGTGTTCTCGATCTTGAACTTGGTGTTGGGGAAAGACTCCTGAAGGAAGTCAAACATGATACGACCGGACTGGTCGAGCATAGCGCCGACCTTCTGCGGGATGTAGATGGTAACATTCTTCGGGAAGCTGTACTCCTTGGTGGTGTTGTCAGCAGCGTTGTTTCCGGAAGGTGCAGCGTTGTTGTTGGCCGGAGTAGATCCGCCACCGCATGCAGCCAGGCCGAAAACCATAACGAGTGCTAACAGCAGTGCTACAATTTTCTTCATTTTTACCTCCATGCAAATTGCAATAAATGAATTATCTAATGCAGATCAGGCATTTGCCTTCCTTGCTTTGGACCTCTTTATGGCGGGCAGTATCGTCTGGAGCACCAGTACGATGATACCTACCAGTATGAATGCCAGGGACGCCGGCCTTGTGAAGAATATCGCCACACCGGTCGAGGAATTGTTCAGTCCCTGACGCAGGTTCTTTTCGAACAGTGATGCCAGTATGTAGGTCATTATGAACGGCATCGACGGGATGTCAAAGTTGTCCATTATGAGACCGAGTATGCAGGTGCCAACCGCTACGCCTATACCGAACACATTGTTCTTGACCATGTAAGCTCCGAGGAAGCTTATTATGATGATAGCCGGATACAGGTAGTGATACGGCATCGAGATGAACTTCGGGAACAGAGGCATAGCCAGCGCCTGGATGATGAATACGAAGATGGATCCGATAAGAGCCGCTGTGTAGAGGATGTAGACCATTTCCGGGTTTTCCATCATCAGCTGCGGACCGGCGACTACGCCGTGTGTCTGCATTACTGTCATGAACTGTACCATGATGACGTCTCCAGGGATACCGAGAGCTATCATCGGGATCATGGCGCCGCCGATTCCGCCCTTTGTTGCGATCTCAGGCGCCCATACGCCGCCGATAGCGCCTTTGCCCCACTGATCCTTGTCCTTTGCGATGGACTTGTTTGTGGAGTAAGCTACTACGGAGGAAGTAGGTCCGCCGAGTCCGGGCAGGAAGCCTATGAACGCGCCTATGATGAAGGAGCTTATGATATTGAATATGTTTTTGCTGATATCCTTGCCGGGCCAGCGGAAACGCTCTACCTTGATGGCGGAAGCGTCCTTGGTCTTGGACTGCTTTACGTATTCCATCATGATGATCTTTGCAGCGAACAGACCTAGCATCATGTTGACTACGTTGAATCCGGTATAGAATCCGCTTACGCCGAAGGTGAACCTTTCACGCGCGAGCACAGGGTCTGTACCTACGCAGGAAAGAATGATCGCCAGTCCGACGCCGACGAATCCCTTGAGCAGAGAATCGCCGGAAAGGCCTATGACCAGAGCCAGAGCGCAGAATATCATTGAAGCGTATTCCCACGGACCGAGCTTTACGCCCAGATCTGCGAGCCACTTGGCAGCGAACATCGCGATGAATATTCCGGGGATGATACCGAACAGGTTTGATACTACTGTTACGGAAAGCGGACGTACAGGATCGCCCTGCTTTGTGAACTCATAGCCGTCCCAGGTGGTGGCTATGGAGCTGGATGTACCGGGGATACCCAGAAGTATGGAACCGATGGCGCCGCCGCAGGAAGAACCTACGTGGAGAGCCATGAACAGCGCGAGCGCGAGCACAGGGTCCATCTTGTAAGTGACCGGCAGGAGCATGGTCATGACCATTCCTCCGGAAAGTCCGGGGAGAGCTCCGAAGAAGACGCCCAGGAGAGCGCCGCCAAGCATGTAAAGGATACCGGTAACGGAAGCTAATGCCTGAAGTGAACTAATAAAATAACCTATCATCGCACTACCTCCTTACCACAGTCCGAGAGCCTTCAGTATTATACCGGGCTGGATCTCAACATCCAGGACCACGATATAGATGAGGTAGATGGCCACACAAAGGATCACCGTATACAGCAGAGTTGTAAGAATGCGCTTTTTTGTGGGCATCTCGGGCTTTGAGCTCTTTGAGAACAGATAAGATACGATGTAGAGCATGATGGGCAGTGTGATGAGAACGCCCAGCAGCCATGTTCCGATAACTGCTCCAACATAGATAGCAAGCATGATCCACAGACGCTTTTTTTCGTCTGCGTTGAGCTTCATGCGCTTACCATCCGGACCCGGTTTGATGAGAAGAAGTATACCGCATATCGCAAGGATAGCGCATCCCATCCAGGGGAAGACCTTTGGACCGGGGTCTCTCTGCAGGTTACTTGCCCTCAGGAATGTAGCCTGCCATGCAAAGAAGGCTGCGATGACGATGAGCGCCACCCCAAGTATCCTGTCTTTGCAGAAAAACTTATTTTTCATAAAACCTCCTGAAAAAATGCGTAGCTTTGACAGTAGTATCAACTGAAACAAGCTATAACAATCTATTGAATTTTAGCACAAATCTATAGCTTTGTCTATATAATTTATAACTGTAAACCACATTTCACAAACCGCATATGGCGCCGTTTTTGTACGGCGCCATTATACGGTCTATATCTTTTTACAGCTCGTTTGTGGTACGGGTGATGAGCTCGTCCTGAACTGTCTTTGTGAGCAGCGTGTAATATGTGGAGTATCCTGCTACGCGTACTACCAGGTCGGAGTATTCCTTCGGTTTTTCCTGTGCAGCCTTCAGGGTCTTATTGTCGACTACGTTGAACTGGATGT
>JAEEGL010044009.1_pt1 | contig 26861 bp, 34 predicted proteins | sample 9134231 | NCBI WGS metagenome assembly JAEEGL01 (sample SAMN16246548, study PRJNA631951) | gut metagenome | biome: gut microbiome; feature: rumen; material: fiber-attached | host: Bos | place: Iran: Karaj | collected 2018-10 | reverse complement strand
GGAACTATGTTTTCTTCAGTTACGGCATGACGTAAGTTCCACCCTGTAACATCTATTGGCTGGTATGTACATGGATCATACTCAAACAGACATGGCACGAGCCGACTTCTTATACAATCATCAATGAACATTCTTCTTTCCAAATCCCATTTCCAGGGTTCATCGGCATATTGGTTTCGCAATAGGTTTTCTCCGATTCTAAGATAGGCTTCAGGATACGTCAGTTGGACAGCAAACACCTGATTTCCGAAGATAATCGAAAAGTCCTCGAAGATTGTATCACTTTCATCACTGGTGAAAATATATGCATGTCCAAACAACTCCCCGTTGGGTCGCTCTGAAATACACTTCTCTATTCGTTGGATGGCAACATGTCGCAAATTACAGAAATGCTGATAACGCTTCCTTCTGTTTTCTTCACGAATCCGCTCCTCCTCTTCCCTTTTCTTACGTCTCTCTTCCCGCTGCTTTTTGTTTTTTTCCTTTCTTTGCCGTGCCAGTTCTTCTTGTTGTTGCATCCACCTCTCATGTTCACGACGTATCTTATCCCTCTCTTCCATGAAAACGCGGTGACGTTCTTCGGACTCTCTCTGTTTTTGCTCAAACTCTTTCAGCCACTCTTGATATTCCTCTTCACCCTTTTTACGCTCTCTCTCGAAACGGAGATACCACCTGATACGTCTGCGGCGATAGATATCATCACGATGTGCCGTCTGTTTCATATCAAGCCATATAAAGGTTGAGAAGAATCCAATTATGGCTGTTACCAAAGGCAACATCCACGAATACATCTCCCTCTTTGTCGTACTATGATATTCCCAGAAGAAGTCAAAGAACCAATAATATAGCCAAGGAAAAATGAAATAATACCAAATGAACGGAAAAGCGATCCATAAAACTAGCCCCCAACCTGCCCAAGGATATTCACGCCATGCCTTATAGTGTTGTTTTCCCCATGCAAGTTTGAGAACTAATCTCCAATGATTTCGTAGCATGAATACTTTTTTCTTCATACATGATATATCATATTTTCAAAGCCTATTAAATATCAGTAGATTCAACGACTCAATTTATTTTGCAAAGATACCGATTAGTATTTAATTATTTGTAATAACGCATTAAAACCACATATTAATTATATATTCTTAACTATTACCTTGTTAGAAATCATTTTATAATAAACTTATATTTACGTATAACAGCATTTGGAGTCGTTTGTCTGCCCAAAATTTGGTTGAGAAAGCGATTGTTGCCGCCCGAAGCAGTCATCAGACGGGCAGATGACATCTTCGGGCTGTCTGGGAAATAACCGCAATGCAGAGTGCCACCGACTGACCGAACACGTTCGCTTCAGCCGACGATGCACACTTCATTGTGGTTGTTCCCTACTTCTGTAGGTAGGCTTTCTCAAAGTCAGTATGAAAGCCCAATGATACAAAGGAATAGGGTAAGCCTGTAAGAACGATAACGAAACATAAGCCCGCACAAACCTGTTTGAAGCAAGAGCCAATTAGAGCGACCTTGCCTTATTTGTCCAATGCCTGGTTGTGAAAGCGATTATCACCGTCAGAAGGAGTTGCCGCATTTGCTTATCCTTCACGAAGGACAGGCTACAGCGGCAACACCTTCCGACTGTCTGGGGAATAACCGCCGGTAAGAGTGCCACCGACTGAAGGAATTCAGCCGACGATGCACACTTCCCGGTGGTTGTCCCCTTTTCTGTAGGTAGGCTTTCGCAATTATTACACCTTTGCCCGAATGCCCAAAGAAACGATGCTCTATCATGAGCCTCATACATCGCTCTGATACCGAAAAGCACAACAGACCGTCGTAAAAGCGGTTTATGTCGTCTGGCAAGTTTTACTGGCATGTCAGTGAGCAGGTCACTGATATACCTATAAGACACGCCCGACTGTCAGCGGACGATGAAAACGGCTGTACCCATTTGCAAACTGAAACCCGTGAAGGGACTCAGTATTGCAGGTGGGTACAGCCGATTTCCTTTTATCGTCCGCCCTGTTCTGGTTGCTTTTACGAGTTCCAATCCCAACAGCCAATCCGTTTGTTCGCTGCCAGCGAACAGACTCCATCATCCCATTTGTCAGGTTCGCTTCCGCGAAGAGAGGGAACGGGAGTAGCCTGCATGTGCGAATCCGTTTCCCGAACGCATCGCTTTTGTCTTCCTGTCGCCTGATGTTTGATTGTTCCTACGACAAAGGTAAAACGCAAATTGGAATGGCAAAGTTTCAGGCCCCAAGGGGTTTCGGGGAAATCTCCACACCCGCAAGGGGGTAGTATTTCGCCGAAAAAACTTTGTGAATCCAATTCTGCTACCTTTGATGAAGTCGTAGGAACAAACAAACGGCGATAGGAAGACGCAGAAAAAAAACGGTGGATTCGAGGAAACGGATTTGGCTCATTAGGAACTTCACTTCACAGCTCCTGGATCCGCAAAAAAATTAAAGATTATGGCATACAACATCACAACAGCGACATTATCGGTCATCTGCTACCTTGCATACCGCTTCCTCCTGTGGGCAGTCCGCACAATGTGGTATTGCTTCAGGGCAGTGTTAAGCCTTGTCCTCTGGCTCCTCTCGGCAGCGTTTTGGACGATGCTAAACCTCACACGTTTCATCCTCTAACCTCATCAGACTATGCTCAAATACGCCATTATGCAGTACACGCCCCAACGCTACATGCGCCGTGCAGACTTCGACACCCAAGAGGACATGCGCCACTTACTCGACTTCAAGGCAGGACGCAGATATGCCACCAAGTGGGCAGCAGACCTTGTGGCAAGGACACTCGCACCGATGGACTTGACCAATACCATCATCGTGTGCATCCCTGCCAGTTGTGAGCAGACCAACAAGCGCAGGTACAAGCGTTTCTCTGCAACCGTGTGCGCAAAGTGCAAGGCTATCAACGGCTTCGAGCATATCCAAGTTATCGGCAAGCGTGAGAAAGTGCATATCAGTCGCAAGCACGACAAGCAGACCGCAAGCAATGTGCAGATAGACGCTGACTATTTCAACGGCAAGCGTGTCTTGCTGATTGATGACATCTGTACGACCTGCGCCACCGCCAACGCATTCATCGAGCAGATGCAGAAGGCAGGGGCAGACGTGCGCATGACCCTCTTTCTCGCCAAGACCAAAAGTTATCGCAGAACATCAACCCATTATCAATACAACTGATTATGAACGCAGCAACATTAAGACTGAGCATTAAGCAGTGGGCACCCGAAGACCGCCCCACCGAGAGATTACAGCGTTTAGGCGCAGAGTCACTAACCGATGCAGAACTACTTGCCATTCTCATTGGCAGCGGTACGCAGCAATATAGCGCAGTGGATATTGCCAACCATGTACTGTGCAAGTTCAACCGCAACCTCAACACGATGGGCAAGGCACGTTTCGACGAGTTCGAGGACATCGACGGAGTAGGCACACAGACCGCATGTAAGATTATTGCAGCAGTGGAGTTGGGCAAGCGCAGACAGACGGCAACGGCAGAACTGCATCCCGATATGTCAACCGCCACCCGAATTTACAACTACATGCTACCGAAGATGCAGGACTTGACCCGAGAGGAGTTTTGGATATTGCTGATGAATCAGAACTACAAACTCATCAAGCCTGTCCGTATCTCACAAGGAGGCATCACCGAGACCTCAGCCGACATCCGCATCATCATGCGTGAGGCAGTGTTGAGCAATGCAACTATCCTTGCAGCAGTTCACAACCACCCGTCAGGCAGTCTTTCGCCCAGCAAGGCAGACGACATGTTGACACAAAGTATCAAGCGAGCCTGTGAAATCATGCGAGTTCATTTCCTCGACCATGTTATCGTGACTGACGGTGCATATATGTCGTACCATGAGGCAGGCAGAATATAATCATCCACCAAATAATAAACGACAATGGGCACGAAAGACTTTATGAAAGGACTGGCTTTCACCATCATCCCCTACTGCAAAGGCCGCAAGGCTGATGCAGTGGGCGAGATAGCCGAAGTAGTAACAGAGAAAGGCAACGGTGACAGCCGTTATTGGGGAGGCAACGAGGACGAGACAAGCCTCGTTATCAAGACCGCCCAAGAGCAGATGCACGTTGACTTCATGGGAACGGAGCATGAGGACATTTGCCGCTTGTTGGACGGCAGACCCGTACTTGTGCGAGACAGAGAGAGCAAGGAATACTATTACATCATCAAATCATCATCATTATTCCACCACTAAACACAAATTTGATATGAAAGCAGTTCAAGTTTATTACCAATGCAAGGGAATACCTACGATAGTCCACACTGACGTAGAAGAAATCCCCAGTGAAGAGAGAAGTATCCTCACAAGACGGGAGTACCATTGCCGACACTGTGGAGAAAGATGGGTAGAGTCTATTAACAGCCCGATAATCCTTGACCAAGGTGTAGAAGACCATTTGGTCGATTACTTCGACAACATTATCTATTGTCAGCAGGGGAAGTGACATTACCTACAAATCAAACAACTAAATTTGAAATACAATGACTATTAAGATTGAAAGCATTATCTGTGAATGGGACAGCGACACCGCAGCAGTTATCGTGAAGTTCATTAACCTCGTCATGCTTGCCAAGACGCGCAGGGAACTTGAAACAGCCCTTGATTTCACACCGTTCAAGAGCCTGTATCAGAAGCACCTGCTATGGGGATTCGGCAAGAGCCACCTATGGGCGAACCAAGTGAACCCCTACAATGGGCAGGTCATGGAGAAGCGTTTACTGATTGTTGAGTTTTAACCATTCAAGAAGAAAGACATTATGCAGTATATTGGCAGATACACAATCCCGACATGGGCGATTGCAGCGGTTGAAAACGCAGACTTCAGCGGACTTGACGATATGGACACAGAACTTGTACAGGCATTCCTTGACGCTAACTGCAAAGGCGGTTACTACGTCGAATGGGTAGGCATTGACAATCCTTATTTCACCCGTTATCCCGATATTGGAGGACTGGCCTCAGAAGTCGTAGATGCAGACTTCTATCACGCATGAATATTAACCACGGTGGGAGTGGTCAGCCATTCCCACCCTTAAACAACAAAGAGCAATGGCAACAACAAGAGCAATCAGCAGGACAATAACCGCCAAGACACGGCAACTGCAATTCGTATGGAGGCATAAGATGATGGAGAGCAACGGACAGACAACGGACGGAAAGGAAGTGGAAATCCTCGATGCAGGACTATTCAACCGCCACTGCAATGCCCCCGACTTCTTCAATGCCAAGTTGAGAATCAACGGCACACTATGGGTAGGCAATGTGTCAGTCATGGAGAACGCATCCGACTGGTATCTATACGGCATGGATAAGGACAAATCGTATGACAATGTAATCCTTGCAGTGGTGGGCAATGCCGATACCGACATACGCAACAGCAAAGGCGATTACGTCAACGTCATGCCGATGGAAATCCCGCAGAACCTTGCCAAGCGATACTTGATGCTTGCATCCGACCAAGGGCAGGCACTATGCCATCAGAACGTGAAGGAGAACTGCACACGGCTTACCACCCGTTCATGGCTGTGCGCTATTCAGACGGAGCGTTTGGAATGGCAGTGCAGCGAGATTGAGCGCAGGGCAAGGCAATATGGCTCATGGGACGCAGCCTATTTCGTGACCATCGCCCGAACCTTTGGCATGGGTGTGAATGGTGACTTGATGGAGCAGTGGGCAGCATCCATTCCGATGGAGATAATAGGGTACCATGCCGATGACCTTTTTCAGTTGGAAGCCCTGCTTCTCGGACAGGCAGGATTATTGGAACTCGACGCCATCCCCGACCAGTATCAACATGATGCACTCAACGAGGGCTATTTTGCCAAACTCCGCAACGAATACCTCTATCTTGCCCACAAGTATTCACTCTGTCCCCTTGATGGCAGGCTATGGAAGCCGATGGGCAAAGGCAGCAACCGCAACCCTCACTCTGTTTTCTCCTTCCTCGCCAATATGTGCTATCAGCGCAAGACCTCATTGCAGTCCATGCTTGCATGTGAGAGCATTAAGGAAGTGACTCGCCTGTTTGAAGTGTCCGCTACACCCTACTGGCAGATGCGCAGCCATTTCGGTGCAGAAATCAAGACCTGTGCCAAGCGTCTAAGCGCAGAAAGGCTCAATCTGATTGTGATTAACGCTGTTGTGCCTATGCTCTTTGCCTATGGACGCAGCAAGGGAAAGGAGGTCTATTGTGACAGAGCCTTTGACTTTATCGAACAGTGCAAGGCGGAGAAGAATGCCATCGCCAAGCATTGGGAGCAATACGGTATCAAGGCAGAAACCGCATGCGACTCGCAGGCACTCATTCAGTTGCAGCGAGAGTATTGCGACAAGCGCCAGTGCCTCCGCTGCCGTTTCGGATATGAGTTCCTGAGAGGCAGGACGAAGATAGAGGGCTACAGGAACATGGCAATAGAGCCAGACCTGTTCGCTGAATTGTATTAGCCGGAGAAGAGCCGGGGACAGCAAAAATCCTCGGCTTCTCTTTCTTTCATGAGCAAGGCGGAGAAAGAAACAGAAGCAGAAAGAAACCCGCCCGAAACGAAAGCCAAATGGGAAACGTCTATTTATGAAGATATTTCCAGAGAAGAATGGAATCATCGCGCATACGCAATGTCTGAATGATATGGGCAATCCATCATAGTCACTATCATTCCTTGTCAATCTCGGAGAACCTTGCAAAGCGGTGACCGTCACGCTCCACGGTCTCAAAGAACATCCTTTCCGGTCGCACCCAATATCGCTCGTCACCATAGAGAGCCTGATATACCACCATCCGCTCCTGTGTCTCAGAATCGAAAGCAGAATGAATATAACGATAGTGGCCGCCCTTGAAATGTCGGAAATAGCGGTAGCCATCCTTTGAAGCCAGGTACTCCATCATCAGTTTCTCCACCAATGGCACATACCACGTCTTCACCTCTTCTGCCGTTGGGGTATGGGCACCGGGAAAATGAAACGAGCGGTTGTAGTGCTCCAGAAACAGAGGCTCAAACCTTGCCAACGTGTCCTGCTCTCCGAAGATTCCCCATACCTTATCTTTATAATAAGGGTTATAGCAGTCAAACTGGTGAGCCTCCATCTCGGCAAACTCAGCAATCAACGACTCATCAATAACAAACTCCTGCCTACCATCCAGCCGTTTCGACTTGTATTCGTGCCGTCCAATCCGCGCACTCAGGAAATCCGTCATACGGAAATGTGGATTGCCCAGTAAGGCAGGAACCCCGACAACAGAAGCTACCATCTGTGCATAAAACGAACCGCAACTATTACCCACCAATACATCAGGCCGTTCGCGGTCTATCACATCACGTATCAGTGCAAAAGCCTCCTTCGGATGCGTAGGCAGGTCTGGTGAAATGACCTCAGCCCTTCCCTCAAATGCCTCCCTCAGTGCCAACGCTGGCTGGCACTGTCCACTTGCAAAGAATCCGTGCAGGAACATTATCTTCTTCATAAACTTTCCTAATAAACGGTGCAAAATTAGCCATAATTCAGCGATTATCGCTAATTTTGCAGATACATTTAAGCACTTTTAGAAGATTGATAAACAAATACGATTATGAACATTCTGATTTTACAGGCTTCTCCAAGAGCCAAAGGTAATACTGCCTGGATGGCGGAAGAGTACAAGAACGCTGCCGAGGCAGCAGGTCATCAGGTAACACTGGTTAACGTTTCGCGTAAGAAGATTGCAGGCTGTCTGGCTTGCGAGTACTGTCATAATAAAGGCAATGGTGTCTGCATCCAGAAGGACGACATGCAGGAACTCTACCCGCTGATGGCCGAGGCCGAGGTGCTGGTATTGGCTGCACCTATCTATTACTTCACGCTCTGTGCCCAGATTCAGGCTCCCGTTCAGCGCATGTACTGCGTCAACGCTCCTGCCAAGGTGAAGAAGATGGCACTTCTGATGTCCTCTTATTCGCCAGGTGTTTACTCTGGCGCAACTGCCGAGTATCACGACATCTGCAACTACTGGCATGCTGAAGACTCTGGTATCGTGACCGCCAAGATTGACGAGCAGAAGACAGACGAGACCAAGGCTAAGATTCAGGCTATCGTAAACAATCTTTAGATGAAGGTACGCATCACCGCCATACGCCAGACGGTATATCCCGACCTGATGGCGAAATACGAAAATCCTATCGAGCATACTTGCGACGTCACGGAGGGCCAGCAATGGATCTCCGTTGACGGCAAGCAGCCCGAAGGGATGTGTCCTGCCGCATGGTACTCCATGCGTGAGTTTGTGGAGTCACTGGCCAGAGGGGAAGGCAACTTTTACGACGGCTGGATGAAGAATCCGATGAGCGCAATGATTAGTTGCAACGACGGTTTCCGTCCGTTCAGTTTCTATATTGAGGCAATAGATGATTAGCACCTAAACAATGAGCAGGAAACTGTTTTGCGAAATATCACCTTTCACCTATCGCCTGTCGATGGAGAAGGAAATCCTGAAGCGCAAGTTGAAGGACTTCTTTCGCAAGACTGTTTTCGCACATGAACGGACTTCAGACTCTCTGCCCGTTCTCGTCTATCAGCACAAGTCGCTCATCCGTCGCAGACTGGGTAATGTCAACATGCAGCTACAGGAGAACAAGGCCACTAACCTCGCCCTCGCAGTTACCCATATCCACGGCTTACTTGTCCGACCAGGAGAAACATTCTCCGTATGGAAGCTTATCGGACGAACCACTGAGCGCAAAGGCTACAAAGAGGGACTGACGATTGCAAAAGGACAACCGTCAAAGGGCATCGGTGGAGGGTTGTGCCAGTTGTCGAACCTGATTCACTGGATGATTCTGCATAGCGAACTGACTATTGTTGAGCATCATCACCATGACGGCCTCGATCTCTTTCCTGACTATGGTCGTAAGATTCCTTTCGGCACAGGCACCAGCATCTCTTTCAACTACATCGACTACCGCGTGAAGAACGAGACTGACAACACCTATCAGCTTCGTCTATGGGTGGATGGAGAGTACTTGTGCGGAGAACTGCGTACCGCAGAACTCCAGCCGCACACTTTCCATATCCATGCCGAAAATGAGTACTTCTCACGCGAACAAGGGACTATTTATCGGAATGGAAGGGTCTATCGTGATGTCATCGACCGGGTTACAGGCCAGCATCTTGACAGCCGACTCATCCGCACCAATCATGCCAAGGTGATGTACGAACTGCCTCCGTCCATAACCATCCAAGAACAATGATTATTCACAAACAATAAAAGACAAACGGTTATGATACTTACAACGACACAACAGATTGAGGGTCACACTATCCGCGAGTACAAGGGTGTGGTGACAGGTGAAACGATTATCGGAGCGAATTTCGTGAAGGACTTCTTTGCAGGCATCCGCGACATCGTTGGCGGACGCTCCGGCAGTTATGAGAAGGTGCTGCGCGAGGCAAAGGACACGTCGATGAAGGAGATGATGGAGCGTGCACAGGCTATGGGAGCCAACGCCATCGTGGGCATCGACATCGACTACGAGACCATCGGCGAGACCAACTCCATGCTGATGGTAGCCACCAGCGGAACAGCAGTTGTCATATAAAACGATATTGCAGGTATGATAAGCGCATTCAGCCAACGTACAATTGAAGCCTTGGCATATTATGTTTATGCCTTAGTTGATCCGAGAGACAACAGGATATTCTATATTGGGAAAGGATGCGGTAACAGAGTTTTCCAGCATGCTAAGGATTCTCTTAACGAAAATGACCAAAGTCTCAAACTTGATATTATAAGAGACATTCTGCGAGAAGGGAAACAGGTTTGCCTCTACATTTTGCGACACAATTTAACAGAAGAAACCGCATACGTTGTAGAATCCGTACTTATCGACTTGTTAACCTATAGCAAGTTTAACACGACAAATCTACTGGCAAACGTCGTTGAAGGCCATCATCAATGGGATGAAGGCATTAAAAACACTGATGAAATCAACTCATTATACAATTGTATGAAAATAGAAATAAATCCAGGAGATACATTGCTTTTAGTCAGTCTTAACAAAAGCTTTGATCAATCAAAAGCTAACGGAGTATATCGCAGACCTGACATTTATGAAGCAACACGTAAGTATTGGAAAATCAGCAAGAATGCACCTGAAGAGATTAAATACGTGCTTGGAGTTTATAAAGGAGTTGTTCGTTGCGTGATAGAGGTTAAGACTTGGAAATGGACAACAGTTTCAGAAGACGGAAAAACGTTTAAGTCTGAACGATGCATTTTCGAAGGTGATGTCCTTGATGATTCACCATACATGAACAAAGACGTTTCTGATTATCCGTTTGGTAGTGGAGGAGCTATAAGATATATAAGGTAGGATGTCGCAAGGATTTGTTAACTCCCAATGTTGTATATGCCAATGAATATCGAAGACTATCGTAAGTATTGCCTATCGCTGGACGATGATGTAGAAGAGAAACTGCCTTTCCAAAAGTTTAAGAACGGAGAGGGAGTATTGGTGTTCTATGTCATAGGGCACATGTTCTCATTCTTCGATTGCAATGATTTCTCCGTCATCACGCTCAAATGCCAGCCGGAACGTATCGAAGACTTGAAGGCACAGTATGAATGTATCGGGAAGCCTTACAACGAGTCACCCAAACATTGGATTGGCATCAATCCCAATACGGCTCCCGATGACTTGCTGCAGGAACTGACCCGAAATTCCTACGAGATAGTAAAAGCAAAATACAGTAAGCGATGAGTGAGATGTGGAACCTGTGGCACGGATGCCACAAGAAGAGCGAGGGATGCCAGCACTGCTACGTATTCAGGCGCGATGCGGAGTTTGAGAAGGACTCCAATGGCGTGACGAAGACGGCCTCGTTCAACCTCCCCATCCGTCGAGACCGTAGCGGAAACTGGAAAGTGCCGTCCGGCACGCTGATGTGGACTTGCTTCACATCAGATTTCTTCATCGAAGAAGCAGATGCTTGGCGTGAAGAAGCATGGCTGATGATACAAAGACGGAGCGACCTGCATTTCTACATGGTGACGAAGCGACCAGAGCGTATTCTTCAAAGTTTGCCAGAGGATTGGGGAGGGGGTTACGACAACGTGACCATCTGCTGCACGATAGAGAATCAGAAACGTACAGACGAGCGACTGCTCATCTTTCGTGAACTGCCTGTCCGTCATAAGGCCATCATCTGTGAACCGCTGTTGGAGCGCATTGACTTCCATGACAGTCTAGGTTCTTGGACTGAACAAGTAACAGTAGGCGGAGAGTCGGGTCGTGATGCCCGTGTGTGCGACTATGACTGGGTGCTTGACATCAGAGAACAGTGCATCAATGCCAATGTCCCCTTCCACTTCAAGCAGACGGGGGCATTGTTCCGCAAGGATGGCCGTCTTTATCGCATTCCCCGTAGTCAGCAGATGGCGCAAGCCCGACGTGCCAATATCGGATTCCAGACGGAACAAATTGCAAGAAATCATCAATAATAGATTCACATTATGAAAGTACTACTATTAAACGGCAGTGCCAACAAGAAAGGCAACACGTTCACGGCACTCACAGAGATTGCCAACAGATTGGAGAAAAATGGTGTAGAGTCGGAAATCATTCAGTTAGGCAACAAGCCCGTCCGTGGCTGTATCGCCTGCGGCCTGTGTCAGATGAAGCAACTGGGACACTGCGTGTTTGATGACGATGTCTGCAACCGTATCGTAGAGAAGCTCAACGAGGCGGATGCCCTTATCGTTGGCTCACCCGTCTATTACGGTCAGCCCAACGGAGCGGTGATGGCTGTGCTTCAGCGAGCATTCTTCTCGGGTGCCAAGGTTCAGAATAAGCCTGCGGCAGCAGTTGCCATCTGCCGTCGTGGCGGTGCTTCGGCAACCTACCAGACGCTGAACTTGATGTTCGAGATGATGAACATGCCCATCGTAACCTCGCAATACTGGAACATCGCCTACGGCATGGCTCCAGGCGAAGTGACGCAAGATACCGAGGGTATGCAGACCATGCGCACGCTGGCTGACAACATGGCTTGGCTGCTGAAGAAGATACACGCCAACGGCCAGCCAGACTATCCCGAGCGTGAAGAATGGCAGGGCATGAACTTCATCAGATGACGTTATAAAGACAAACAGTATGAGACCATACACTATCTGCCACATGATGGCTTCGCTCGACGGCAGGATTGACTGCGACATGACCGAGCAAATCGACGACACCAACCACTATTACGACGCATTGGAACAACTCGCTTGCCCCTCCACGCTGGAAGGCCGCAAGACGTTGGAGATGCACTATGCCCTGCCGGGCACTTTTCAAGGCATGGAGTCGTATAAGTATGCTGGCCACCAGATTTACAAGGCTGTGGAATCTGACGGCTATGCCATTGGCGTAGAAACCAGCGGCACGCTTCTTTGGGGTGACGATACGACAGAGCAATTTGGTCGTCCGTTGCTGATGATTCTTTCTGAGTGGGCCAGTCAGGAATATCTGGACTATCTGAGGAGCAAGCACATTTCCTATATCACCATTGGACGAGAGACCGAAATTGAGGACACTGAGATACCTGCAGACTTCAAGGGCTACCGCAGTCCTGCCGTCGACTTGAAGGCAGCAATGGAGATTCTTCGAAAGGATTTCAATGTGCAGCGACTTGCAGTCGTCGGAGGTGGTCATATCAACGGCTCCATGCTTGACCTTGGACTGATAGACGAGATAAGCATGATGTACGGCTACGGCATTGACGGACGCGAGGGAATGCCCGCAGCATTCGACGGACGCCCAAAGAACCGTAAACCCGTCCGCCTGAAGTTCAAGTCTGTAGAGGAACAAGACGGTATCGTCTGGATGAGATACTTGGTTAAGCAGGATATGTAATAAAGAGAACACCTCGAATGAATCCGATGGAGAATTCATCCGAGGTGTTTCTGTTATCATCGTACAAAGAAAAGGTCGTACTCCACCTGCCTACGGAACTTGATGGACTTCACCTGTCGGCCATGCCAGCGGCTGAAGGCGATGTAGTCGTTATAGATGTTCCTGTCGCCTCGCTCAATCTTACGCAGCAGTCGGCTCTTGGGAATCTTCTTCGTGCCGAGGATTCTATATGGGCCGACATTGTAAGCCAGTACCGAGAGCAGTAGAGCATCCTTGCCGTAGTGTCGGAACAGATAGAGGTTGCGCATCAGGTCAAGACGAAGTAGCAGGTCACCTTGTTTTCTTGTCAGGGTACGGGCTGAATAGCGTTCGCCTTTCTGAAGCTGATGACCATAGCCCACGTAGTCCTTCATGTTATGCCAGCCCTCGAAATGCTTGATGCAGGCAACGGCCATTTCAAGCTGCCTTTCCGTGTAGGACAGTTTTTGGGGCATCGCCCTCACTGACACCACCGAGGTCAGGATGGTCAGCGTCAGTATTCTAATCCTCATTCTCTTCATCTTTCTTGTTCTCGTTATTGAAGTTGAACGTCAGCGTCTGGCTGTTACCGTTGGAATCTTCCACGACGACGATGAACTTGTGGGCATCTGTACTGGCAGAGGTATAGTACAAGCGGAAGGTCTCATTCTCCAACAGATAGCGGTCGTTGGGTTGGAGAATCGTGCCATTCTCCATGCAGAGTGAGCCTATGCCGTCATAGAGGAACCAGCGGATGGTGTAGAACGTGTTTTTGTAGTCCCCCTCTTTATTCAACTGGCAGCGGATTTCCACCGTCTGGCCTCGCAGTACCTTCGTTGGCACAGGCATCACCTTCACCTCAAAGGGATAGTTGGTCTGAATGTCTAAGTCATCCTCGCAGGAGGTAAGACCCACCAGTGCGGCTATCATCGTGGCGCACATCATTAATTTCTTCAATAGCTTCTTCATAAATTCAAATTCGTTTTAATGGTTTGTTGTTTGTTCGTTATTTGTAGTTGCAGGTACTCGTTCACGTCCTTGCAGGGACGGAACAGTACAGAGAGGTCTTGCACTTTCTCGCCATACCGCTTTTGCAGGGCTTCAAGACATTGTCGACCAGCCTTGTCATTGTCGAGCCAGCATTTGATGCAGCTATAGCCGTCGAGGTGCTTGTATGCCTTTTCCCTGTTGGCAACTGAGTTGAGCACCAGATTGTCCTCTGCTCGTCCATATCCAAGTGTCAAGCCTGACAGGTAGTCCACGAATCCTTCATAGACATTGACCGTTGTTGAGCCTTGTCTGATAAGCGATACTGCCTTAGGCGGAATACTGCCCTTGAAGAACTTGTTGCGAATCTCATAGCCGCTACTTTCATTGGGAAAGCCGACTGCAAAGTAGTTCTTGCCGTGTAGCTTGTAATGGATCTCCACACAATGGGCTGTCGCAATGTCCGAGGGTATGCCCCGTTCCCTTAGATAGCCGAGCAAAGCAGAATGATTCAACTGCTTCACTTCGACATCTGTAAATTGTGGTTCAGTTGGCATTGACTCATATACAGGAGGCTTTGAGCATTCTACCGGATTGTTCGTCACTTCACCGATATACTTTGCTTGAGCCATGAAGTCGTTCGAGTTAATCATCAGCCCTGCCAGTGTAAATATGTCGCCGCCCATTCCTGCCCCGAAGTCATTCCAGACGTTCTTCTTCGTGTTCACGCAGAACGATGGTGTCCTGTCTGAACGGTATGGCGCATGAAACCAGACTTCACAGCCTCTCTGTCTGACCGACTTTTGTCCCAACTTGTGCAGGAAGTCCGTCACGTGCATGTCCCGTATTTCCTCGATACTCATAGCCTGCCGTCAGTTGATAATCAGTTTCACCCCCACACCGTACTGCGTATGGAATCGCCCTGTATCGTTGCCCCACAGACAGCGTTCACGAACATTTCCCATGAGTGCTATGCAGTCAGACAGGTACACCTCGATATTCAGTGTCAGCGCACCGCCGTAGATGAATGCATCCCTGTCCTGTAATGTGGCACCATCTGGCAGCAGCCTCTCGCCCCAATTTACACTTTCGTACCCTGCCAATGCCGAGACTCCCCCATAGACGAACAATGTCTTGCTGGCATCCGTAAGCAGTTTCTTATAGTAGCCACCCTCCGCCGTGAACTGAGCGACGGGAATGGTCGTGTCCTTGTCGTAGCCGTATTCACGCTGCAGGTAATCACCGCCAAACACCCACTTGCTGCCGTTCTTCGTGTAGGTGGACAATGCCACGCCGCCACAGAATGCTGCACTCAACGGCTTGCCGTCCATGAAGGCACCACTTACCTCGATACCCTGCATCTTCGGCAGACATCGCTGTGCGGATGCTTGCCCCATAGTCAGGGCAAGCACTCCAATCATCAATAGTTTCTTCATTATGTTCCTTTTTTGTTCCGATTCTACTTCACTTTGAGTTCACTGATTAGCTTCGCACGTACCAGGTCCGAGTTCTCAATGACGAACTGCTGATTACGCCCACCATTTTTCTCTGCCAGTTCCACCACTAGACACTTGTCATCAGGCAGCGTGAACTTATCCATCGTCCATACAGTACGTTCTGAAGAGTTGCCCGATATGTTCAGCACAAAGTTCTGTGTACGCAGGGGCTGGATCACCTGCTCCTGAATGGCCGTACGCTTCACCACCTTCTTATCCACGATCTTCCATGTCACGTAGTCCACGTCGAACGGTACATTGCTGGAGTTCTTGATTTCCGTGTGGAAGTACAGCAGCCCATTGTGAGTATATATGCCCTTCAGCAAGAAGCGGATGCCAAAACCCTTGCTGCCGATGTGTTTTACTATTCGCTCGTTCTGCTTCCAAATGCTCTTCATCACCAGTCGCACTAATACTGGACTCTCGCTGCCTAACTCTTTCAAATAAATATCCATCGAGTTATTTGGCCTGTTCACTGTCGAACCGTCATGGATAAAGTCCTTCATCTCAATGTTCAGTTTGTCCGGCTCCTTGGCGTACTTCACGTTAAAGGCATAAAAGCTGCCGTCCTCCGTGATGACGCTCATGTTCGTCTCGCCCTTGAACCACTTCTTTGTGGCTTTTACACGGATTACGTTCTCTGCACCGTCAGCCTTACCCGCCATGATGTTCGCCGAGCCTAAGTCCACGTAAGTCACAGAGGCAGGGAAGATAATATGCACGGTCTTGTCGAAGGTCACCTGCAATCCGTGAGGCGGAATCATGCGGTCGTAGGTAATACTTCGCGTCAGCCCCTGAAACAGATCACCGTCTTGGGGCAGTCTCGTTTCCTGTGCATTTACTGTGCTTGCACCCATCAGCAGGGCGCAAGCCATCATCAATACTTTCTTCATTCTCATTTTGTTCTTTTTGTCATTAATTGGTTATACACTTAGTTCTCCTTCTGGTAGAGCAGCACCTGATACCCGGCCTTCAGATGCACCTTTATTGTTCGCATTTTCTTTGCCACATACAGGCTCGTTCCCTGAATCAGTCCCTTGCCAACGTCAGAGACCAGTTGCGCCTTCGCATCCGACGAGATGTTGATGCTGCTACCCATCGACCCGCCCATGTTGGCGGCAACTTCCTTGGCGGCACTCACCTCCATCGAGTTGGGAATAAAGATGCCCTCTTGTCCGTCTGTGTCATAGACCGACAACTCCACGGGAATAATCGTCCTGCCGTTCTCTATCGAAGTGATGCTGATACAGAGCCGTTCGCCCTGAATCTTAGTCGTGCCCACGATGATGGAGTTCCTGGGGATGATACGCTCATCCACCGCCATCGGCTCCAACAGCCGGAGTCTCGCCGTCTGCCCGTCAGTTACGGTCTGGTATCCATAGACCGATGCCGAAATGGTGTTCTTGCGCGCCAGACCGCCATTGGCACCTACCGCAGTATTGAACGAGTTGTAGGAAAAACCGCCATCGTCATCCTCACTGTCATACACCTGATTGCTTAGGGCCGAGACCACCGTCTTTGCAACCTGCTGCACGGGCGACACTTTGCGTTTCTTTCCCTGCTGACCCGAAGTTCCCTGTTCACCTGCTCCAGCGTAGGCTATCTGACCGTTTCCACCCTGTGCCGCTGGCATATACTTGGCAGCGAGTTGATAGGACTTTTCCATCAAGGCCAACTGGTCATCAACATTATTCCCGCTTGATGCAGTCTGTGACGTCAGTTTCTGCTCCAGTTCCGCTATGCGGTTCTTCAGTTCCTCATTGGCAGCCTCGCCCGACGGCTGGTAGAAACTGCCGAGCGTCTGGCTCAGTTCGTTGCATGCCGCCGCCGACTGCTGCACCCTCTGCTTGGCTGGCGACACCTCTTCGTCCTTGTGTTCAGCCTTTGCCATCAGGTTCATGTCGTCAGTCACTGCGACGGAATCCGTCTCACTCACCGAGTAGGCTCCTAGGTCGTGCCGTGCCTGCTGGTTTTTCTTCACGCCGTCCATCTCGTAAGCTTTGCCCTTGTCGGCAATGCCAGTGCTGCCCTTGTCTGCGTCAGGCATCTCGATATTGAAACCGCTTCTGCCCACGGCATCGTCGTTATTGCCACCCAACGAACTGAACAGCCAGAGCACGATGACCACCATACCGATGACGGCAGCACCAAGCACCATCATCTTGTTGCGCTTCAACTTTTCTTCCTCCGTCAGTTCCTTCTTGGGCTTAGGTTCAGGCTCCTGTCTCTCAGTCTTCTGCCCCTCCTGGGATGAGCTGTCTAAGTCCTTGCTTTGCAACTGCTCCAGTTCCTTCTTTTCTTCCTGTTCCATTTACCATGTCTTTAAGTTGTGAATAATCCTGTTTCCCATCCACGATGATGGGACTGTCAATGTGTTCAATCACGATGTTCGTGCTTTCTTTCCTGTCGGCAATGTCCGTCACCGTCTGCCAGATGCAGTAGAGGAATAGCACCACGAGAATGCCGAACATACCGATGACTACGTGCAGCCTCTGCTCAGGCGAAAGCGCATCAAGCCTTGCCTTGATAACTCCTGCAATTCTTTCTTTCAGCCTTCCAACTTCCTGTTTCATTTCTTCACCGTCCTTATGTCCTTATTTTCAATGATGGTGAAGTTCCGAATCTGAAAGCCGTTGGGGTTATCGTCCGAGCGGCTGGAGTTCATTAGTCGGCACTCCGTCACCAGCGTCCTCTCCGTCACGTTACTCTCACGGATAATCGTCTGCCTTGCGAACGTCCTCACCTGATACGGATAGCTGTCGAAGTCACATACCACGCTGTCCACCCTCACCGTCTGGTTGATGTTGCCCGCGATAACGCGATTATAAAAGCCCTGTTCCGCGAAATCACGGTAGTAGTTGTAGGCACTCTTGTCGGCCATCACCAGCGCACGCTGCACGTTGCTCTCAATGGCGCTTTTCTCAGGTGCCAGCGTAAAGAAGAGTTCGTGAAAACGACGGACGTGTTCCCTCGCCTCTGCCGGACGGTTCTGTGACAGGTCCTGCGAAAGTGCCAGCATCAGCGACTTGCCGCCATCGAGTACATAGATCTTCTCCCGCTGCTTCTCCGCGAAGCTGTACGAACTCCACACCGACCACACCGTGACCACCGTACACGCGGCCAGGAAGATCATCCCGAACAGCCGAAGCTGCCGGAATGATGATTCGATGTTTTTCAATGACTTGAATTCCATTTTCTGTTTCTTTCTTTTGTCGATAATTTTTTCTGTTACACATTACTTGGCAAGCCAGATGGCACCGCTCTTCACGGCCCCGCCACTCTTGGTCAGCGACTTGTTCACGTTGCGGTTGTAGTTGCCGATACCGCCCGCCTGTATCACCCATCCAGCCACCGTAGGCACGGTGAAGTAGCCGATGATGCCTATGAGCATCATGATAAGATATACCCCGTCTGAGCTATCCAGTGAAAAGCCCGGATCCGTCTGCATCTGAACGATATCATGCTCGATGCTCAACTGCTGGATTCTCGCCAGTATGCAGCTGAACAGATCAGCGATTGGCAACCAGAGATATACTTGTATATATCTGCACATCCACCCCGTGAGCGTACTTTGGAATCCGTCATAGACCGCAATTCCAAACGCCAACGGCCCGAGTATCGACAGTACGATAAGGAAGAATGTCCGCAGCACGTCTATCATCAGCGACACCGCCTCGAACACCAGTTCCAGGATATAACGGAAGCCGTCGCGTATCATCTTCTGCAGCTTGTACAGTCCGCGCTCCGCATACATCCCCGCCATCGTCGCCAGATCCGACGGCGATATGCCGAGATTGTCCAGTTCCTTGTCAAACGCCGCATCGTCCACCAGGTAGGCCGTTTCAGGGTTGCGCTTCATCATCTCCGTCTCCAGCTCGTCCTTCTGTTGCCTCAACTGGTCGAGGTCCAGCTTCTGCCCTTCGAGCATCGTGCTCACGCCCTGCACTATCGGACTCATAACGCTGTTCATCGTGCCGAGCACCAGCGACGGGAAGAGCAGGATGCAGATGCCGATGGCGAACGGGCGCAACATCGGGAACACGTCTATCGGCTCAGCCCTCGCCAACGACTGCCATACCCTGTAGGCGATGTAGAAGAGCGCACCGAACCCGGCCACCGACCTCGCTACGCCCGTCATCTGAGAGCAGAGCGGCATCATGTCGTCGTACAACTGGCGCAGGATAGTGTGGATGTTGTCCGTGTCGATGATTAACAATAAGTCTGTCATCATGTCTCTCGCGCCTTTGGTTTACCAGTACTTCTCCGTACCCTTGCCGTAGAGTTTCAGCACACGGTCGAGGTCGTGCTTCTTCTTCGCACGAAGGTACGACACGGATATGTTCTTGTTGGTGTAGTAGTTGACGAGGTTTCGGTAGTGCTTCATGTCACGGTAGCACTTGTCAACCACGTCCATCCTGTCCTTGTCGGTCATGGAGAGCGTCGAGATGTTCACGACTGTCTTCAGCTCGTTCAGTACGCCCGTCGATTCCTCCAACAGTTTCGTGTAGCCGCTGGCAATCGCTGACAGTTCTTCAACAGAAAAGTTCTCGTCGTTCATCATTTTCTGGAACGAGTTGACGTAGATGTCGGTGATATCACCCACCATGACGATTGTCTGCTGCACCTTTCGGGCATCGCGGACGAGGTTGTTCACCGACTTCAAGGCATCGTAGTACTTCTTTCCCTGCTCATAGATCTTCACCGTTTCCTTGAAGTTATTGATCATGTTTTCTGCGGTCGTGGAGGTCTGCACGATCTCACGACAGGAGTTTACGATACCCTGTGCCAGATTGGTAGGGTCAACGACCGTCCACTGTGCACTGGCCTTGCCGACGAACAGCGTCATGCAAAGGCTCATCATTACTAATACTTTTGTTCTCATTGTTACTTTTGTTTTTTGATTGGTTTATGACTTGGTGCATGGCTGCACCGTTTACATTCTCGTTTCTCTTTGATGGTTACTAATTACTTCGAGCCTTCCCTACGTTTGTCGGCAAGTTGCCTGATGGCACCCTCGATGTCGCCGCCCAACTTCTCCGCCAGACGCTGCACCTCGATTTTCTCGGTCTCTTCCGTCGTGTAGGCAAGGTATTCTTCCGGGCTGACCTCGGTGGCATAGACCGCCGACTGCGTACCGCCGAGTCCTATCCATACCTCCTTGTAGAGCCGTGAGGGATTGTTGGCCTGGTTGATGCTCAGTATCTGCCCCTTCTCCTTCTCCGTAAGTCCGAGCAGGTTCTGTATCTGGTTGAACTTGTTCATGTACTTGCGCTGGTCGAGCAGTATCTTGCAGTCGGAGTTGTTGATGATGGACTCCTTCACGATGGGCGACGATATGATGTCATCCACCTCCTGTGTCACCACCACGGCCTCGCCGAAGAACTTTCTCACCGTCTTGTACATGTAGAGCATGTAGGAGGCCATGTTAGCCGAGGTCAGCGCCTTCCACGCCTCTTCCACCACCAGCATCTTCCGCACTCCCTTCAAGCGGCGCATCTTGTTGATGAAGGCCTCCATGATGATGATGGTCACCACAGGAAAGAGTTCCTTGTTGTCCTTGATGGAGTCGATTTCAAACACGATGAAGCGTTTGCCCAACAGGTCAATATTTTCACGCGAGTTCAGCAGGAAGTCGTAGCGACCACCCTTGTAGTACTGGCGAAGCGTCGTCAGGAAGTTGTCGATATTGAAGTCGTCCTTTCCGACCTTGATGTCACGCTCCTGCATCTGCTGACGGTACACGTCACGCATGTACTCGTAGAAGGTGTCGAAGCACGGCACGATGGTGTGGTCTGCCTGAATCATACTGATGTAGGCCGACACGGCACTGCCCAACTCGCCCGATTCGGTCTTTGTGACTTCCTCGTTCTCACTCTTCCAGAGCGTCAGCAGCAGCGTCACTATCGAATCTTTCTTCTCCACATCGAACACATAATCGTCCGTATAGAACGGGTTGAACGAAATCGGGTGTTCCTCGGTGTAGGTGTAGTAGATGCCGTCCTGTCCGTGCGTCTTACGGTGGATCATGGCGCACAGTCCCGCATACGAGTGTCCCGTGTCAATCAGCACTACATGGGTGCCCTGCTCGTAGTACTGGCGCACGACGTGGTTCATGAAGAACGACTTTCCGCTTCCCGACGGCCCCAGCACGAACTTGTTTCTATTCGTCGTGACACCCTTCTTCATCGGCAGATCCGAGATGTCGATATGCAGCGGCTTTCCCGTCAGCCTGTCCACCATTTTTATTCCAAATGGCGAGAGCGACGATCTGTAGTTGGTCTCTTCGGTAAACAGGCACACTGCTGGCTCGATGAACGTATAAAACGACTCTTCCGCTGGGAAGTCGCCCTCGTTGCCGGGGATGCCGGACCAGTAGAGTGTCGGGCAATCGACGGTGTTGTGCCTCGGCATACACTCCATACTGGCCAACTGGCTTCCGATGTCGTTCTTGGCGTGCTTCAGTTCTTCGGCGTCGTCACTCCATGCTATGACGTTGTAGTGGGCACGGACGCTGATGAGCCCCTGGGAGTGCGCTTCGTTCAGGTACATGTCTATCCACTCCTTGTTGATGGCGTTGCTGCGGCTGTAGCGGCTCAGCGACTGCATATTCCTCGCCGTCTTCTCAAAGCGCTGCAGGTTGTCATCGCTGTTGTCGATAATCACATACTGGTTGTAGATGTGGTTGCAGGGCAGCAGCAGTCCCACGGGACTGGCAAACGACAGGCGGCAGTCGCTTCGGTCTGTACTCAGACGCTCGTAGCGGGTGTCGGTATGCACCTTGGCAGGAAGGTCGTTCACGTCGGAGAGCGTGAAGAGACACAGGCGGTTGTCACCAATCTTCATCTCTGCTGGGTCAAGGTCGATGTCCTGGAGCGAGGCGTTATCCTCTGGCATCAGCGACAGGTAGCGCTCAATCACCCCAGCCTTGCGACGGGTGCCTACAATCTCATTGTCACTCAACTTGCGCAGACGGATGAAACCTGAGTCGTTCATGATGCGCTCGAACTGCTCCACGGACTCCAAGAATCGGCTGGCCGTTTCCTTGTTCAGTTCCTTCGGGATGATGTGGCCACGGCACAGGGTGGAAAAATTGCTCTGCATCCTGTTTCTCTCCTTGGTGGTCTTGGTCAGGTAGAGGTAGCACGTATGCTTCAGGAAAGGCCGCTCATTGAAATGTCTCTCAAAGCTTCGTGACAGGAAGGTCATATCATCTTTCTGCAACTCCGGCTTGTAGGTCTCGCGGATGAACCAGTCCTGCTTGTGGACGATGCTGTAGTCTGGCAGTACCTTTATCGCCTTGCACCAGCAGCCGTGAATGGTCTTGTACTCCTGCGAGGTCACGGTGTAGAGTTCGGGCAGCGTCACCTCGAAGGCGACGGTCAGGTCAGCGTCCTTCGATACGATGCAGCCGTTCTCCACCGCCAGCAGGGGCAGCTTGTTCTCAATAGTCGTTGCTTTCAGCGTATTCCTCATTGTCGTTACACTTGTTTTTGATAATCAGGTACGGCTTACGTCGGTTGATCAGGAAACGGGGATGCTGTCTGTTGGCCATACGCTTCATCAGACCATGCTCCCCATAGCGTCGGTTGAGGGCGAAGGTCTGCCAGACCAGGACGGAGGCAGACACGACACCCGTACCGATGCACACCCACTGGTTGACGCCAGCGAGATAGAGGACCACGAAGAGGACGAAGACTGCAAGCAGCCCGCCCGCGAAGATGAAGAGATACTGTGCCTTCAGCCCCTTGAACTCAACCGACTGGCCGATACCCTTGTTGATGTTATACTCAGCCATTGGTCGGACAATTATTACTCACTATTGTCTTCCTTATACCTTATTATTTATAAAGGCTTATAGGAAGAACGAGCGCAGGATGGTTGCTGCCACGATAAGGAAGATACAGGCACCGAACCATGAGGCTGCGGTCTTCGAGGTGTCGGGATCGCCGCTGGAGAACTTGCCGTACACCTTCACGCCGCCGATAAGTCCCACGACGGCACCGATGGCATAGATGAGCTTCGTGCCCGGCTCGAAGTAACTGGTCACCATGCTTGTTGCCTCGTTGATACCTGCGAGGCCGTTGCCCTGGGCCATAGCGGTAGTTGTTGCTGCAGCAATGAGGGCTGCACATGCTACGAGCTTCTTGTTAGCGAATTTCTTTACATTCATTTTCATTTTTCGTTTACGTTTAAATTGTTAATACTGTTGTTGATTGGTTGGATAATTGTTGGATTCAGTGGTTGCAGAAACGCACGTCTATCCGTAGTCTCTCTGTTTCATTTTTCTTCTTGTCGTTTATTCGTTACTGTTTATACATAGTCGTGGATATTGAAATCCTCGAATCTCTCAGGGATGGAGAACGCTTCCTTCGGCTCAGCCTTTACGTCATTCCTGTCTGAAACAGCATCCTCTATTGGCTTATTCTCGTACTTGTCAAACAAGTCGTTGATACGATCACCAATATGCGGGAAGTCCTTGGTGACGGTGTCGAACAGTTCTGTGCCCTCCAGCCCTTTGAACACCTTCACTACGGAACGTTCTTCTTCATCAGACATATCCTTTCTGCCCACATTCTTGAAGGCAAGGTCGATATCATCTATCGTGGCACCTTCTGCATAAGGTTCTTCAGGCTCGTCAGGTTCGTCGAACAGATTATTGAGTTGTTCCGTTGGCACCTGCTTCCAGACTTTCTTCTGCTCAAATTCGCAGTCCTCAGGGTTCACAGGCTTGGCAATCTCCTTGCCATCCTCTGTCACCTCGCCTCGTGCAATAGCCTCTTTTCGTTTAGCCTCTTCCTGTCTTTGGCGCATCCGCTCCATCTCAGCTTTCATGTTGAAGGAACTTTTGCCGATGATGTCCGCATCTTCTACTTTAGGTGACACTTCTGTTTCTGGATTTGCTTGCTTCCCGCCATGCAGAGGCTCCTTCTGATAGTGATTGAATATAGCCAGTTCATAGGCGATAAAGGCCAATATCCCAATGATTACGACGGTTGCCATTTGCCATACTTTTTACGGGTGTCATTGAAACTGTTCTGGAGCAGATGGTCAATCTGAGACTCATACCGCATAAAGTGGTCTGTCAGCACCATGTCCACGTAAGAGGAAATGTTCACGTCCTCAATGTTCAAGGCATTCACGATGGAACGGATACGGTCATGGTAGGCATCACGGAGATAGGCAGACTTACCACGTCGTGCAGCCTTATCCATTGGAGGATTGGAGAATAGGTTCATGTATTCCTCGTCAAGATTGCCCAGCGGTGCAAGATGGAATCTTTCATCATCATCCGCTTTTACGGCGTTGTGGGGATGTTCATCCAGCAACTCCTGTACACGGGATTTGTTTTTCTGACCTTTCCATAGAAGGTAGGTCTCTGCTGTTACTATAACATATATTATCAGCAGCAAAATGATTTGTAATGCTGTCATTGCGTTTGATTGTTAATACGTTTGAATGTTAATACATTTAATTGTTAATACGGTTGGCCGTTAATACGCTTGAACATTAATACACATCATGATAGTTCTTATTGTACAGTTTCCTGATCGGTTCCTCGAACTCCTCGAAGTGGTGGGCGAAGATGTTATCAACGTAGGTCGAGATGTTCAACTGATTATTGCCTATCACACTGATTATTCTCTGGATACGCTCATGATACTCAGGCCGCATATACACCATCTTCCCCTGTCTTGCCAGCGTTTTCATCATTGGCGTATTGATGAAGTGGCTCAAAAAGAAATCCTCTGGGGAACATTCTTCATCTGGGATATTGTTAGGGCTGTCATCTTTCCGCACTTTTGGTTTTGGAGGTTTTGACTTCTTATGTCTCTGTACATTCTCCTGATTCCGCAAGGCATCCGCAGCCTCTTTTTCTTTCTGCCGGGACAGATCTGGCGGAGCATCAGGACGGATGCCTTCGATGATGTCATGAAAGTCAACCTCTTGAACGGTATTCTTGTCCATTGCCATTAACCGTTAATGATTCCCAATACCTCTTCTGCCAGTTCCCTGACGTTGCTCCCTCTGATAAGCGTCTTATCCGGCGGGAACAGCGTCGATCGGAATAGCGGACGGTTTTCCTCCTTCTCACCCTCCCTGCGGAATCGCTTGCTGTCTGGGACAAATGTCTTCAGCGCTGAAAGGCCAAGTTCCGCCATCACTTTGTCGTAGATGTCATAGAGTCCCGTCTTCTCACGACCGTCCACCATGTTCCATACGAAGTACAGCCCTTTGATATTGGTCTTGCCCGTGGTAATCATGTGGTCGTTGATGGCCTTTGCAAATGCGAGGGAACTCTGCATGACCACACGGTCTGCAATTGCCGGACAGAAGATGTAGTCCATCGAGGCAACCGTTTTCAGCACTCCCTCGTTGTCCATAGTGCCAGGCAGGTCAAAGAAGATAATCTCAGGGGCATTCTCCATCTCCTGAAGTTTTCTAGCAGCATCAATGGCATCCCCGGGACGGCTCATAATCACAGGGTAGGCTTTCTTTTTGATGCGCTTGAACTGGTCGAAAGCCTGTTTGCGAAACTGCTCATTCTCTTCAATGGTCTTGAAGTCGCGTCTGCGCATCTCATCGATGCTGTACTGCGGGAAGTCACAGTCAATGACCCCAACATTGATTCCCTTCACATAGTGCAGATAGCTTGCCATCAGCACCGTCAGCGTTGTCTTGCCAGCCCCTCCCTTCTGTGTGGAGAAGGCGACGAATGTTGTCTTGTTCATCTTTTCAGTCATTTGTTTATTTAATCGGTTCAACTTGTGTTCATCATCACATACGACTCTTTATATATTGCCAGTCGTGAATATGTGTCATCAGGCACTTTACTGTCTGTTCAAACGTTCAAATGTTCAAACGTTCAAATGTTCAGTCATACAAACATTCATTTGTTCGGGCAGTTTTACATCTGACCAGTTGGCTCAGAAGCCTTTTGACGGTGCAAAGGAACGGCTAATTTGCCAACCAGCCAAATAAACAAGGCAAGTGTCCCCAGAAGTCCCATCGAAACAGGGACATTGAGGACACCACCCAACTTTTTTCTTACCACCGTTTTAAAAAGGTGTGAAAAAGACTCATCGAAAATGCAGACCTTTGCAGCCGCAAATGCCAATCAGTGGGTGACGGATATATCGGTTATGACCGATGTTGGTCTATTGAAGCGACTAATCCGTCCGCAAGGCGGATTACTTATGCCCGCAGGAGCATAGCAAGATGTCTTTTGAGTTACTCAAAAGGTTTCGGGTTACCCGCGAAACAGCATCTTGCCCTTGCAGGGGGCTGGGGTCTGACTCCGAAGTCGTCATCCCCTGATTTGGAGAAGCGATAGTAACGTATCATAGATAATATGGAAGAAAACAAAAAGAGAAAGACGGGTCGATACCCGAAGAACAACAAGCGGACGCACTGCGTTATGGTACGCTTCGATGATGTGGAATGGGCCAAATT
>JAEEGL011990702.1_pt1 | contig 26863 bp, 19 predicted proteins | sample 9134231 | NCBI WGS metagenome assembly JAEEGL01 (sample SAMN16246548, study PRJNA631951) | gut metagenome | biome: gut microbiome; feature: rumen; material: fiber-attached | host: Bos | place: Iran: Karaj | collected 2018-10 | reverse complement strand
TTCGGGGTCCAGTTCCTGAACGCCCAGCTCCGAATCCTCCATCATAAGCTGCTGCTCCATGATGGACCTCATGAATACAGAGCGTATAAAACCCTCGTAGAGCTTGGGATTGCGCTCTGCGTTGTCCCTGAACTTTCCCAGGAGCTTTCTTAGGCGCTCTTTTTCTTCTTCGGGAAGCTCCGCATAGCCTCCTATCATCTCGTCGTCGGGGTGCAGGAACTGCCTGTCGCGGGCGAGCTCTTCCTCGGCCTGGCGGCGGCGCTCCTCTAGCTCCTGCTGCTCCTGAAGAGCCTTTTTCAGGTTCGCGAGCTTTTGCTCCGCGCTTACGAAGAAGTGGTCGAAGGCCCTGTCGAAGACTGAAAGCTCCGCCTGGGACTTTGCGCATATGGCCTTAAGAGCCGCGCGTACGGTCTCCCTGTCTTCAAAACCGGTCATCTCCAGGACTTTGCAGGCATCCTCGGCTTCTTTTGTCCCAACAGAAAAACCCTCCTCAGAGAGGAGGCGGATAAATTCTGCTATTCTGGAGAGGTAGATGCTGTTGTCCATGGCGGGGCTCAGTGGTGGTGCCCGCAGTGGTGCCCAGGCGCTCCGTGGTCTTCGCAGACAGTGCCGTCAGCATGCTCCGTGCACCCGCAGGAGCCGGCCGCTGCGCCCAGTTCTGCGATGTCTTCTTCGTTCTTGAGTATGAATCCGGCGGTCTTCTGCAGCACTTCCGGGGTAAGATCCGGCTCGCCCAGAGCTTCCAGGGCGGCTACCCAGTCGAGGGTCTCCGCTATGGAAGGCTTTTTGAGTATGTTCTCGTTTTCACGAAGATCGTGCACGGCCTGCGCCACGGCAAGAGCGAGCCTGTCATCGGCGTTTGGCATCTTCGCCTTTATGATAGCGACTTCTTTTTCGATGTCGGGGTACTTGATGTAAAGGTATGCGCAGCGCCTTCTTAAGGCTTCGGAAAGAGGCCTTGCACGGTTGGAGGTGAGCACCACGAAGGGCACGGACTTTGCCTTTATGGTGCCTATTTCCGGTATGGATACCTGAAGTTCGGATAAAAGCTCCAAAAGGAAGGCTTCGAACTCTTCGTCAGCCTTGTCTATCTCGTCTATGAGAAGCACCACCGGCTCTTCGGAGCGTATGGACTTAAGAAGCGGCCTTTCCAGAAGGTAGTCCTCTGAAAAGAGGGACTTCGTAAGTTCAGCCGTATCCGCGCTGTCCTTTTCAGCTTTTCCGCCCATGCCTACCTGTATGGAGAGCAGCTGCTTCTGGTAGTTCCACTCGTATATGGCCTTGCTCTCGTCCAGGCCTTCGTAGCACTGAAGGCGTACCAGCTCCCTTCCAAGGGCGTAGGCCATGACTTTTGCTACTTCGGTCTTTCCGACTCCGGCAGCGCCTTCGATAAGAAGAGGGCGGCCGAGCTTTAAGGCAACGAGCAGGGTGGTGATGAGCGTATCGTCGTATATGTAGCCGGTCTCGTCCAGCTTTTTTTTGAGTGTTTCCGCTGTCATTTGTTCAGTCCTGACTGTCAGGTATTATTTCGTACTTTCCGCCGAGCCTTCTGAAGTCGTCCAAAAAGCCGCGGCTGAGTTTTTCGGCGCAGTGCTCGTCTTTCAGCACTATAGGCTTTGCGAGCTTTCCGGCTGCAAGAGCCATGGACATGAATATCCAGGGGTCTCCTGCGCAGTCTATGACCGTATCTTCGCTGTATTCGGGCTTTCCGGTGCCGATTATCTTAAGGCCGTCGTCAAGGAGCACGGCTTTCTGGCCCAGGGCTTCGCAAATGCCCTTCATGACCCTCATGCGGTCCGTCTCCTTGTTTTTGAGCTGCGGCACGCCTGTTATCGTAACTGTTGCGCCTCTTACCGCTGCCATTGCGGCGTAGAAAGTAGCAAGGCTGGGGCAGTCCGAAGCGTCGAAATCCAGTTCGGTAAAGTCCTGGGTTATCAGCGGCAGCTCCCTGGTGACGTTCCTGTAGAGCTGAGGCGACACGTCCGGAAGGTCGGTCACGGTGACTATCCCGCGGCCTTCCCCGCAGGCGGCTCCGGCAGCTATCCAAAGCGCGGCCAGACCCCAGTCGTTCTCCACGTCTATAAGGCCCGGGGAGTCGTAGTACTGCCTGCCCGGGACGAAGTAGCCGTAATCGGTCTTTTCTATGCGTATGCCGAACTTTTTGAGGGATTCTATCGTAAGGTCCACAAAAGACGGATCCACCAGGGGCGAGCTGAGCTTTATCGTGCTGTCCGCCGAAAGCAGAGGCAGAGACATAAGAAGTGAGCTTATGAACTGCGAGCCCTCGTTGCCTTCGAACACGTACTCGCCGGGGTCGAGCCTTCCCTGCATGGTAAAGGGCAGGGTAAAGCCGGTAAAGCGCACGCCTCTTAAGGCCATGCGGCTTATGAGCGAGAAGTTTGAACGCCTTGCGATATCAGAAGACGCCGTGCACTCGGCCTTGATGCCAAAAGCCGCTGCCATGGTGATGGCAAGCCTTGCGGTCGTGGAGCTGTGCTCAAAATCGAGGTAGACCGTCTTTACCGGATCGTTTTTGTGGAAGGGCACGACGAGGACGCCGTCGTTGTTTCTTACGACGGTGCATCCGAAACCTTTTATACAGGAGATCGCGGCGTCTATCTGGCTGCAGTCGGGGACGTTCTGTATTATCGTATTTCCGGCTGGCACCGAAGCCATGAAAAGCAGCCTCTGGGCGTGAGCCACAGCGGCCGGGGCTTTCAGCGTGCCGTTGAATGTCGACGGGTATATCTTTATCATGAGTGCATTATACTATGAAAAACAGGGAAAGACAATTGCGAAATATATTACACAGACTGTGCCAAACTTTGCGCACTTATGATATAATATCCATAGTATGGTCAGTAAAGGAGGTCTCTATGGCTATCAGCGAAAGTAAAATGGAGTATCTGAAGCTTCTGGCAAAAACGTACAAGTCGGAGGACGAAACGGCCGCGGAGATAATAAATCTGCTGTCCATACAGAACCTGCCCAAGGGCACGGATTACTTCATGAGCGACATCCACGCGGAGTACGAGGCCTTTTCGCACATACTGCGCAACGCGTCCGGTACCATAAAGCGCCGCATAGACGAGGTCTTTACAGAGCTCGACGAGGACGACCGCCGCACTCTTGCAACAATAGTCTACTACCCCGAAGAAAAGCTCGAGATACTGCTCGAGGGCATGAAGGACAGGAACGACTTCTACCGCACCACGCTCTTCCGGCTCGTCAAGCTTCTTGCTGTATCTACCTTCAAATTTACCAGATCCTACGTCAGAAAGCGCATCCCCGGCAAGTTCACCTATATCGTGGAAGAGCTTCTGTACAGCAATCCCGCCGAGGACTCCTACGGAAGCGTAAGCCACAAGGAATACATCATCAACTCGATCATAGAAACAGGCTGCGCGGAAGAGCTCATCTGCACCCTGGCCCACCTGATCTCCTATATCTCGGTCTTCAGGCTCCACATAATAGGGGACGTCTACGACAGAGGCCCCGCCGGGGAGAAAGTCATAGAAGAGCTGATGAAGTACAACAACGTAGACATACAGTGGGGCAATCACGACGTTCTGTGGATGGGTGCCGCCGCGGGAAACCGCGCCTGCATCGCCAACGTGGTGCGCAACTGCACCAAGTACGACAACATCCACACGCTCGAGGTCTCATACGGCATCTCTTTAAGAAAGCTCGAGACATTCGCTCTTAAGTACTACGGCAAGATCGAAAGGCCCATGACCAGAGCTTCTGCCATCATGCAGTTCAAGCTTGAAGGCCAGCTGATCCAGAAGCACAAGAACTACGAGATGGAGTCCCTGCTTCTGCTGCACACGATAGACTTCAAGAAGGGCACCGTAAAGATCAACGGCAAAGAGTACAAGCTCAACACCGACTACTTCCCGACCATAGACCCGGACGATCCGTACAAACTCACGGACGAGGAAGAAAGGGTCATGCAGAGCCTTGAAAAGGAGTTCGCGGAGAGCAAGATCCTTCAGGAGCACGTCCGCTACCTGTTCAACAAGGGCAGCTTCTACAAGGTGTACAACGGCAACCTGATGTTCCACGGCTGCATTCCTCTCACCCCGGAGGGCGAGTTCGACCCCATCAACACCGAGGACGGATACAAGTGCGGAAAAGAGTGGTTCGACTACGCTGAAAAGCTCATACGCACCGGATATTTCGGCAAGGGAGGGCGCGATAAGCAGCGCGGCATAGACCTGTTCTGGTACCTGTGGTGCGGCTTTAAGAGCCCTATGTTCGGCAAGGAGCGCATCACTACCTTCGAGCGGCTGTTCGTGGACGATCCGGAAACGCACGTGGAGAAAAAGAACCCGTATTACAGTCTCTACGACAGGCCGGATATCATCGAGAAGATCCTGGAGGAGTTCGGCGCCGACAAGGAGAACGGAATAATAATCAACGGCCACATGCCTGTAAAGAAGGGAAGCAGTCCTATCCACGCGGGCGGAAGGCTTATAGTCATAGACGGAGGCTTCGCGAAGGCCTACCAGAAGACCACAGGCATAGCCGGGTACACTCTGGTACAGAACTCCAACGGCTTCCTGCTGTCGGCGCACCAGCCGTTCACCTCAAAGGAGAGGGCTGTTGCGGAGGAGTTGGATATAGAGACCAGGCCCGTAAAGAACGAGCCGGCCGCCAACCGCATACGCAACAAAGACACAGACGAAGGCCGCGTAAGGCAGAAAGAGATAGAAAACCTCAAGCTGCTTCTGGAAGCTTACAAGACAGGCCTCATAAAATAAACACGAAAGAAGATCCGGTCAAGGATGGAAGAAAACAGAGCTAAAAAAACATTTATAGCCGGAGCGGTGCTTCTTGGCGCCGCGGGCATACTGGTGAAGGTCCTGGGGCTGTTCTTCAGGATACCGCTCACCAACATCATAGGGGCAGACGGAATAGGATACTACCAGACCGCTTATCCGGTCTATACTTTCATGCTCACGATATCGTCTTCGGGGCTGCCGACGGCCATCTCCAAGATGATATCCGAAAGGCGCTCCACGGGCGAGTATTACGAAGCCTACAGGGTGTTCCGCATCTCGTTCAAGGTCATGCTGGCGCTGGGCCTGGGCACAGGCTTTGTGCTGTTCATCTTCGCGCCTCTTATCACAGGGCAGATCCAGAAAGAACCCGACGCGGTCTACGCGATGCGTTCAATGGCGCCGGCGCTTATACTGTGCCCCGTTCTCAGCTGTTACCGCGGTTTCTTCCAGGGGCAGCGCAACATGGCGCCCACAGCCATATCACAGCTGGTGGAGCAGATCTTCAGGGTGGGTCTGGGTCTCGGCCTTGCACTGATCCTCAGAAAGATCGACCTTGCTCACGCAGCAGCAGGTGCAAGCTTTGGGGCATCGGCAGGCGCGCTGTTCGGACTTATAGCCATAATGTTCATCTTCCAGGCCAACAGGCCCAGGATGCTCAGCGAGATAAAGACCAGCGGAAGAAAGCCAAAGCAGAGCTCGCGAAGCATAATGCACGACCTTCTGGCCATAGCCATCCCTACCACCATCGGTTCTTGCATACTTCCGATACTCAACACCATAGACACAGTCATCGTCAAGAGAAGACTTTTAGGCCTCGGCTATCCCGACGAGATAGCGCGCACCATGTACGGCGAGCTGTCCGGCATGGCATCGCCTATAATCAATATCATCCAGGTAATAACGCAGGCCATCTGCCTCAGTCTTGTACCTGTCATATCCGACGCCTACAGGCGCGACGACATGGACTTCGTGCGCAAGAACGTAAGCTTGGGCCTGCGCTACGCGTTCACTGTGGGGCTTCCCTGCGCTGTCGGTATGTTCACGCTGGCAAGGCCTATAATGCAGCTGTTCTACCCGACCCAGACCGCAAGCCTTGACAACGCCGCGGCATGCCTGAGGATATACACGATAGGCTTGGTGTTCCTCGCCGTCAACCATTCGCTCACCGGAGTCCTGCAGGGCATAGGCAGACAGGGCATACCGGTGCGGAACCTTTTCATAGGCGCCATAGTCAAGACCGTAGTCACCTTCGTGCTCACCGGGATCCCCTCCATCAACGTCAGGGGCGCCGCGGTGGGAACAGCCGTGGCTTATCTGGTCGCGGCAGGCCTCAACTACGTTGCAGTAAAGAAGTACACGTACGTCAAGGTGGATGTGGTCCTGACGGTGATCAAGCCTGTTATCGCGGCTGCAGTGATGGGGATCTGCGTGTTCGGAGGCTACAGGCTCGTGCACGCGAAGATGGGCAATACTGTGTCCACGCTGGCAGGCGTAGCTGCCGGTGTTATTGTCTACGTGCTGATGGTATTCATCACCAGGACCATAACCGCGGAGGAGCTCGAGAGCATGCCCAAGCTTGGAAAGCTTGCACGCGTGCTTAAAAAACTGCACCTGGTGAAATAGGCATCTCAAAATCAAAAAAAGCTTGAAATTTTAAGGTTTTCCGGGTTTTTTGGGTTGCAATATCCGGACAATAGTATATAATAGAACCGTAAGCGAAAGCTTAAAAATAAAGGCTAAACAAATAGCTTAATATTCAGGAGGAACATAATGAACAAGTCTGAATTAGTAGCAGCTGTAGCAGCTAATACCGGTCTCACCAAGAAGGATACCGAGGCTACCATCAACGAGGCTCTCGCCGCTATCCAGAAGGAGCTCAAGAAGGGCGGCAAGGTCCAGCTCATCGGCTTCGGCGCATTCGAAGTAAAGACCCGCAAGTCCAGAGAGGGCAGAAACCCCCAGAAGCCGGGCGAAGTCGTAAAGATCCCCGCAAGCAAGGCACCGGTATTCAAGGCTGGCAAGGCTCTTAAGGATTACGTCAACAAGAAATAATTAGCGCACGCTTTAGAAAAGGCAGGCCTTCGGGCCTGCTTTTTTCGTGCGGCGAGGACCGCCCCGTATTTCATTCTTTTCCGAAATGTGGTATTATATATTATTACACGATTTGAAGATCCTGAGGTTAACATGACACCTGATTTCACAAAAAAGATGAAGGAAGAGTACACGATCATCGCACCGGACATCTTTCCTACGCATATGGAGCTCATCGAGGCCGCATTCCGCATCTACGGCTACAACGTGGTAGCCGTGCACTACGAGGGGAAAAAGGTCATAGACACGGGGCTCAAGTACCTGCACAACGACGTGTGCTACCCGGCGATCTGTTCGCTGGGGCAGCAGCTGTACGCCCTTTCCTGCGGGGATTTCGATCCGGAAAAGTCCGCGCTCATAATGTTCCAGACAGGCGGAGGCTGCAGGGCTTCAAACTACATAATGCTTCTGCGCAAAGCACTTAAGAACATGGGCATGGAGTATGTGCCGGTCATTTCCGTAAGCTTCGGAGCGCTCGAAAAATACAGCGGGTTCAGGATCACGCCGGCCATGGCGCTTACCGGGCTGCGCGCTCTTATCTACGGCGACATGCTGCTTCTTCTTAAGAACCAGACTCTTCCCTACGAGATAAACAAAGGCGATACCGACAGAGTGGTCCACAAGTGGATAGACGAGCTTACCAGGCAGTTCGCGGCCAGGAAGGGACTTACCAGCGGCGCAATGAAGAAGAATCTCGCTGCAATAGCTGAGGACTTCCACAACATTCCGCGCGAGAAAAAGGATCTCACCAAGGTCGGTATAGTGGGCGAAATATACGTAAAGTACGCGGCGCTGGGCAACAACGGCCTTGAGAAATTCCTGCTGTCGCAGGGCTGCGAGTACATGGTGCCCGGGGTGCTGGGCTTCTTCCAGTACTGCTTCGCCAACATGGAAAAGGACCACGAATACTACGGAGGAGGCATTGCCGCGCTTTGGGGCGGCCGCATAGCAGGGCGTATCTCCGACAAGTGGGAGGAAGCGATCTTAGAGGCTCTGGAGCCTTACCCGGAATTCGTGAAGCCGGTCAGCTTCGACGAGGTCAAGAAGCTTGCTGAAAAAGTAATAGACCGCGGCGTAAAAATGGGCGAGGGCTGGCTCCTTCCCGGCGAGACCGCGGAACTCATAGAAAAAGGTTACAACAGCGTCATCTGCGCGCAGCCCTTCGGCTGCCTGCCCAACCACATTGTAGGAAAAGGCACCATACACAGGCTGCGCGAGCTGTATCCTAACGCCAACATCTTCCCGGTCGACTACGACGCGGGCGCGTCCAGAGTCAACCAGGAGAACCGCATAAAGCTGATGCTGGCCATCGCAAGGGAACAGGAGGGGAAGGCATGAAAAAACTCGGAATAGATGTCGGCTCCACTACTCTTAAGTGCGTGGTCCTGGCAGAAGACGGCAGCCTGCTGTTTGCGGAATACATGCGCCACCTCTCGAAGATAGAAGAAAGGCTCACAGAGCTTCTGGAGAAGGTCTCGGAACGCTTCCCGGAGGATCGTTTTGACGTGGCGGTATCCGGTTCCGCGGGCATGGGCCTTGCGGACGACACCGATCTTCCCTTCGTGCAGGAAGTCTACGCGGAGCGAGTAGCCGTAAAAAGGCTCGCTCCGGATACAGATGTTGTCATAGAACTGGGCGGGGAGGACGCCAAGATCCTCTTCCTCACCGGCGGTTTTGAGATGCGCATGAACGGTACCTGCGCGGGCGGCACGGGCGCCTTCATAGACCAGATGGCGTCTTTGATGCAGGTGCCGGTGGAAGCCCTTAACGGCCTTGCCGAAAAACACGAAAAGCTCTACACCATAGCCTCGCGCTGCGGCGTGTTCGCAAAGTCCGACGTGCAGCCCCTGCTGAACCAGGGCGCCCGCAAGGAGGACGTATCCGCGAGCATATTCTACGCAGTCGTCAACCAGACCATAGCAGGCCTTGCGCAGGGCAGGGAGATACAGGGAAACGTGCTTTACCTTGGCGGACCGCTGACATACATCCCCCAGCTTAGGGCAGCCTTCAACGATGTGCTGGGCACCGAGGGAAAATGCCCTGAGAACTCGCTCTATTACGTTGCCATGGGCGCAGCGTGGGCAGGCGCCAATGAGACGCTGACTACGGCGGAACTCATAGATAAACTTAAGAACCGTGTCCACAAGAGCGCCTACGTGGCCTGCAGGCCGCTGTTCACGTCGGAGCAGGAATACGAGGAGTTCACGGCAAGGCACCGCAGAGCTTCGGAAGGAATTAAGGAGATCTCCGCGCCCAAAGGGCCCATGTTCCTCGGTATAGACGCGGGCTCTACAACGGTAAAGCTGCTGCTCACCGACGCCGACGGCAACCTCTTCAGGCCCTTCTACGCGCCTAACAACGGCAACCCGGTGCCTCTTGTAAGAAAGTACCTCCAGGAGCTCTACAGGGAGTTCCCGGATATACAGATATACTCCTCCGCGGTAACAGGTTACGGCGAGGAGATCATAAAGAACGCCTTCGGCATCGCCAACGGCATAGTCGAGACCGTGGCGCACTACACCGCGGCGAAGAAGTTCCGCCCGGACGTGGATTTCATCCTTGACATAGGTGGGCAGGACATAAAATGCTTCCAGATAAGAAACGGCGCCATAGACAGCATATACTTAAACGAGGCCTGTTCTTCCGGCTGCGGAAGTTTTCTTCAGACCTTCGCAGGGGCTCTGGGCTATTCGCCTACGGCTTTTGCCAGGCTGGGGCTGTTCGCCCAAAAACCCGTGGACCTTGGCAGCCGCTGCACGGTGTTCATGAACAGCTCCGTAAAGCAGGCTCAAAAGGACGGCGCCACGGTGCAGGACATCGCAGCGGGGCTTTCGATAAGCGTCGTAAAGAACGCCCTTTACAAGGTCATCCGCTGCGCCAGCGCGGAATCTTTAGGCAAAAACATAGTGGTGCAGGGCGGCACCTTCCTCAACGATTCGGTGCTTCGTGCTTTCGAGCAGGAGATAGGAGCGCAGGTAATACGCCCGGCATTCGCGGCCCTTATGGGGGCTTACGGAGCCGCGCTGTTCTCCATGGAGCACCTCCCCAGAAACGGAGCCGAAGCGGTGCTTAACTCCGCTGAGCTCGAGGCCTTTACCCACAGCGTAAAGACCGCTACCTGCAAGGGCTGCGGCAACCACTGCAGTCTTACTATAAACGACTTCGGAAGCGGCAGGCGCTTTATAGCCGGGAACCGCTGCGACAAGCCTGTAAGCGGCGCCGATACCTCGGAGCACTACGACCTCTACCAGTACAAGCTGCAGCTGCTGTCCGCCTTCATGGACAATTACAGGGACCCGAAGAAGTTCATCATAGGGCTTCCCATGGGGCTCAACAACTTCGAATTGCTGCCGTTCTGGCACACGTTCTGGACGGATCTTGGCTTCAACGTCATAACCTCGCCTTTTTCCGACAGGAAGCTCTACCTGCGCGGCCAGCACACTATACCTTCGGATACGGCGTGCTACCCGGCTAAGCTGATGCACGGCCACCTGGAGCACCTTCTGGACGAGCAGCCCGACGCGATCTTCTATCCGAACATGAGCTACAACACCGAGGAAGGCCTTGGCGTAAACCACTTCAACTGCCCGGTGGTGGCTTACTACCCGCAGGTCTTAAGGCTCAACACCGCTGCACCGCAGAAAACGCTGTTCATAGACGATTTCATAAGCCTTGCGGACCCTAAGCAGTTCGCAAAGCGCATGGGGCAGATAGTACCCAAATACTTTAAGGCCGTAACAGCACAGCAGGTAAAGAGTGCCTCGGAGAAGGCCTACGCGGCGCTTGCGGAATATTTCAGGAACGTACGGGAAAAAGCCGAAGAATACCTGAAGATCGCCGAGGAAAAGAATATGCCTGTGATAGTACTCGCAGGAAGACCCTACCACGTGGATCCGGAGATAAACCACGGCATCAACACCCTCATCTGCAGGCTGGGCGCGGTCGTCGTCACAGAAGACAGCCTCTCAGACAGGGTAAAGCCCTTCGCCGTACACGTGCGCAACCAGTGGACCTACCACGCCAGGCTCTACGCCGCGGCAAAGTACATATCTCAGCTTCCGGCGGATAAGAACATAAACCTGGTGCAGCTGGTATCGTTCGGCTGCGGAGTGGACGCCATAACCACGGACGAGGTGCGTTCCATACTGGAGAGCGCAGGCCGCATATACACGCAGATCAAGATAGACGAGATATCGAACATGGGAGCCATAACCATAAGGTTAAGAAGCCTCTTCTCGGCGGCGGCAGATAAGGCTGCGGACAGCTAAAGCCTGTACGGTGTGTATCTCTTTGTCTTACATAACAAAAAAGTCGTACATAGTTTGTGAGATATGTAGGCAGTTAGCATGGTATAATCAATTGTAAATAAAACTACTGTCTGAGTGCTCCTCCCAAAAGAGGAGATAATAGGGAAGCGGGTGAGAATCCCGCGCGATCAGGTCACTGTATCGGAACAGTCCCTGCGCCAGATACCATTGCCCGAAGGGTGAGAAGGTGCGCAGGGGCGCGAAAGCCCAAGCCAGGATACCTGCTCAGACGGAACGGTGAGTAACTTCCAGTGAAAGTACCTCATCTGAATACGTAAAAGGGCAGCATTTTTGCGTGTAGCCTGTTTATGGAGCAGATGGGACGCTTTCCGCGGAAACGGGAAGCGTTTTTGATTACCTGCATCAGGAAGACTCTGAAAGAGCAAGGAGGAAAACATGAAGCTCAGAAAAACTATCGCACTGGTGCTCGCGGCAGTAATGCTTATCTGCGTATTCGCAGGCTGCGGCGGCACGACCCCGGCCAACAACACACCGGCCAACAACACACCCGCAAACGATACGCCTGCCAACAACAGCTCAAACGATGCGCCTGTTGAAAGCAAGCACTATCCTGTTACCATCGACACCTTCAACTACGCAAAGGAGCCGATCAAGGTGACATTCGAGAAGACTCCTGAAAAGGTCGTCTGCACCAACCAGACCCAGACCGAGCTCATGCTCTATTTCGGACTGGACAAGTACATCGCCGGCATGGCGTACCTGGACGGAGCTGTCCGCAGTGATCTTCAGGCACAGTATGACGCGCTCAAAGCTGCCGGCAAGGAACTGACAGTAAAGGGTTATCCCTCCAAGGAAGTCGTGCTCGCTCTTGAGCCGGACTTCATCTTCGGATGGAGAAGCGCGTTTGCGGAAAAGTCTCTCGGAGACGTTTCCGAGTGGCACAAGCTCAAAACAAACACCATGATACTCCGTTGCTCCAACAACACCGTGGGCAAGAGAGATCTTGATGCTGTTCTTGCGGACATCGCGGATATCGGAGCCATCTTCGACATCCAGGACAAGACCGACAAGTACATCGCGGACGCTAAGGAGATGATCAAGAAGGTGGACGAAAAGGTCGCCAGCCTCGACAGAGCCCCCTACAGAGCCATCATCATCGAACCGGGCAGGGACGGTACCTGGTACTGCTGGGGAAGCAACACCCTCACCGGCAACCTCGTAGTAAAGGCCGGAGCTGAATACGGTCTTCCCGCCGGCGGAGATCTTTCCGTAGAGGATATAGTAAAGATCAACCCCGAAGTTATCATAGTCGACTACATGGAAGAAGAAGGCAAGACCACCGCTGAGTGTGAAGCTGCGGCTATCGCCACTGTCAAGGACCAGGCAGCCCTTGCCGAGGTCCCCGCTGTCGCAAACGGCAAGATAATGGCAGTCAATCTCACCGACGTCTACGGCGGAGGCATAAGGATGGTGCCCTCTGTCCAGGCTATGTTCGAGTTTATGTACGGAAAATAGCCACCTCCTTTTAATACACGGCAGCCCCGCAGAGCGATCTGCCCGGCTGCCGTCATTTCAGTGAAATGAGTAAAAAGACAGATACAAAAGTCTATACCAACAGCAGGCACGCTTTTTTAAGGGTGCTTATAATCGTTTTTGCGATAGCTCTGGTACTTTCAATACTGCTTGCTGTTACCATAGGCGCGGTAAAGATCTCGTTCGGAGATGTGTACCGCATAGTCATATACAACGCCACACATTTTAAGATAGGTTCCGTCGAGACGGGGATACTTATAGGCGATCTTGATTTCGCGTCCAAAGGCACCATGTACGAAATAGTATGGAACGTCAGGATGCCAAGGGTAATGATGGGTGCCATAGTAGGTATACTTCTGGCGATGTGCGGCGTAGTGATGCAGGCTACGGTCCAGAATCCGCTTGCGGACCCATATATACTGGGAATATCCTCCGGTGCGTCTCTTGGCGCGACCTTTTCCATCATGATAGGCGCTTCTGCGCTGTTCTCCGGCGTTCTTGCCGGAATGGGTACGGCGTTCTGGGCATTCGCAGGCGCGCTGGGCGCGATGGCGCTGGTCATGACCCTTGCGCACGTGGGCGGAGGCCGCATAACCTCAGCCAAACTGGTGCTTGCCGGCTGCGTGGTCGGCAGCCTGTTCGGAGCCTTTACGAATATCATCGTATACATAGGACAGGACGCTGAGAACATGAAGAACGTCACGTACTGGCTCATGGGCAGCATGGCCGCGGCAAGGTGGCATAATCTGGCTCTGCCGGGTATATGCATGGTGGCGGGGCTGCTGTTTTTCATAACTCAGCTGCGCACCATGAACACGCTCCTTCTCGGGGACGAAGCCGCCATCACGCTGGGCGTCGATCTGGGCAAGTGGCGCAGGGTCTATATGGTAGCGACCTCGCTTCTCTCAGCAGTTGCGGTCTGCACCTGCGGTATAGTGGGCTTCGTCGGCTTGATGATACCGCATATCGTAAGGGGGTTTGTAGGATCTGATCACAGGTTCCTTCTGCCTATAGCAGCCCTTGCCGGCGGCATTTTCCTTATCTGGACCGATGTCCTGGCCCGCGTTATTATACCCAATTCGGAGATCCCCATAGGCGTCATCACATCGGCCATCGGAGCTCCCATTTTCGTCTATATGATGATTAAGAAATCCTACGGATTCGGAGGGGCGGACAGATGAGACTTGAGACAAAGGATGTAGTCGTATCGCTCTCCAGAAAAGATATAGTCAAACAGGTGTCGGTGCAGGTGAGGGAAAACGAGTTCGTGGGTCTGTTGGGACCTAACGGAAGCGGCAAGACGACTCTGCTTAAAAGCATATACCGTGTGCTTAGGCCTTCAGCAGGTTATATCTCCATAGATGGTACGGATATGCGCCAGCTACACGTAAAAGATACCGCGAAGCGCATGGGCGTAGTGAGCCAGTTCAACAATCTGGCCTTCGATTTCACTGTGGAAGAGATGGTGCTGATGGGAAGAGCGCCGCATAAGAAAGCTTTTTCCCAGGATACCGAGGAAGATTACCGGATAGCGAGGGAAGCCCTGGAGAAGGTGGATATGCTGGATTTCAGGGACAGGAGCTTCATGACCCTGTCCGGAGGCGAAAAGCAGCGTATTCTTCTGGCAAGGACGCTCGCCCAGCAGGTGGAGATGCTGGTTTTGGATGAACCGACCAACCATCTTGATATAAAGTATCAGATACAGATCATGGACGTCGTTAAATCGCTGGGTATAGGCGTGCTTGCTGCGCTGCACGATCTCAACCTTACGCTCATGTACTGCACTTACGTATATGTCCTTAAGGACGGCAGGATAGTTGCCCACGGGCCGACAGAGGATGTTATCACCGAGGACCTGATCCGAAGAGTGTATGAAGTGGATTGTTCTGTAGAAAGGCATCCGAAGAGCGGAAAGCTCCACGTGACGTTCTTCTCGAATCTTCAGGAGGACTGACATGAAAATAGCTATAATAAACTGCCTTAAAGCAAACGAGGTCTGCAGCGGCGCCGGATGTCTTAAGGCTTTGAACAGCAGGACAAAGCATTTTGAACAGTATAAGGATGCTGACATAGAGCTTACTGCCTTTGCGCGCTGCAACGGCTGCGACGCCGGGATAGATGAGGGCTTTAAAGAGAAGCTGGACAGGATCATAAATATCGGCACCGAGGTCTGCCACGTTGGCGTATGCACTTTCAGAAAAGACCTTGGAAAAGAATGCCCTGTGATAACTCAGGCGCTGGATTACCTGCGGGAACACGGTATACGCTGCGTAAGAGGGACGCATTAGACGCCGCTGTGCGCATGGTCCCAAAAAAGGAACAGCCCGCGCTTTGCCTTAACGGTACGCCGCGCGGGAGTAATGAGTCTTGCAGCAGTATAATAACATGCCCGGGAACGGATTATAAGCTCCCCGGGGGGATAAAACTTCAAAAAAATAATAAGTTTTTTGGCGCAGTTTCTTTGCGGAAGCCGCGCCTTTTTTCATTGATATTCGGGCGGAAAAAAGGTACAATATAATATCAGGCATTGATGTGTTTTTGTGTTATGTAAAAATCGTTTGCGGGGGATCGTATGAAGGATTATAAAGCGCTGCAGAACGGATCTGATATAAGGGGAGTCGCGCTGCTTACGGAGGGCGGAAAACCTGTAAATCTAACGGATGAGGCTGTATCGGACCTTGCCAGAGGTTTTGTCGCCTGGCTGTCCGAAAAGACCGGAAAGCCCGCAGGCAGGCTCGGCATAGCCGTCGGAATGGATTCGCGCATCAGCGGCCCCCACATAAAGAAGGTGCTCTGCGAGGCAATGGGCAAGGCCGGCGCGTCAGTTCTTGACTGCGGCATGGCCACCACGCCCGCGATGTTCATGGCCACCGTAAACGAAGAGATAGAGCCGGAAGGTTCCGTCATGATAACAGCCAGCCATCTTCCGTACGAAAGGAACGGTCTTAAGTTCTTCACAAGGGACGGCGGTCTGGACAAGGCAGACATCTCAAAGATCATAAGTCTGGCGGAAGCCATGGAGCCGTTTGCGGATCCCGCAAGGCCGGATATATTTACGAATTACCTGATGGAATACTATTCCTGGCACCTGCGCAGCGTCATATGCGACGCTCTTGGCGCGTCAGAGGCGGATAAGCCTCTTGCGGGTCTCCACGTTGTGGTAGACGCGGGCAATGGAGCCGGCGGATTCTACGCCACGCACGTTCTTGAAGCCCTCGGCGCGGACTGCAGCGGCAGCCAGTTCCTCGATCCTGACGGAATGTTCCCCAACCACCAGCCCAACCCGGAAAATCCGCAGGCTATGGAGAGCATCTGCGAGGCAGTAAAAGCCGCCAAGGCGGATCTTGGTGTAATATTCGATACCGACGTGGACCGCTCCTCCGCCGTGGACGAACAGGGCCGCGAGATCGCAAGGAACCGCATAGTGGCTCTTGCCGCAATACTGGCATCTGAAGGCCACCCGGGCACAACAGTGGTCACGGACAGCATCACCAGCACACAACTCGGGCGCTTCCTGACACAAGACTTAGGGCTTAAACACCTGCGCTTTAAAAGAGGATACAAGAACGTCATCAACAAAGGGCTGGAACTCAACGCCGCGGGAACTGACTGCCAGCTCGCCATAGAAACTTCCGGCCACGCCGCCATGAAGGAGAACTACTTCCTGGACGACGGCGCGTACCTGGCTACCCGCATAGTTATAAAGGCCGCCCAGCTCAAGAAGCAGGGCAAAGCTATCTCATCCCTGCTTGAGGGACTGCAGGATCCGGCTGAGGCAAAAGAGTTCCGCTTCAGGATCGACTCTCCGGATTTCGCAGCCTACGCCCAGGACGTATTAGACCGCGTTGAGGCCGCTGTAAAGAACGGCGAGCTTCCCGGCGCAAGCCTGGAACTGCCCAACTACGAGGGCGTCCGCATTAACTTCGACAAGGACCACGGCGCGGGATGGCTGCTCATACGCAAGTCCCTGCACGACCCCGTCATGCCTATGAACGTGGAATCAGACGAAGAGGGCGGCGTGCAGAAGATCTTTATGCAGATACAGACCATACTGAATGAGTTTGTAGAGCTCACTCTGTAAAAGGATTAAATAATGGCATTTACTCATTTACATGTACATACAGAATACAGCCTCCTGGACGGCGCCTGCCGCATAGACAAGCTCATGGCGCGGGTAAAGGAGCTTGGCATGAGCTCCATAGCCATAACAGACCACGGAGTCATGTTCGGCGCGGTGCGCTTCTACGAGGAAGCCTTAAAGAACGGCATCAAGCCCATCATAGGCTGCGAGTGCTACGTTGCGAGGCGCAGCCGCCACGACAAGGACCCCAACCAGGACCGCAAGTCCTACCACCTGGTGCTGCTGGTAAAGAACGATACCGGCTACAGGAACCTCATCAAGATGGTTTCTCTGGCGTACAAGGAAGGTTTCTACTACAAGCCCCGCATAGACCACGAGCTTCTGGAAAAGTATCACGAGGGCCTGGTGTGCCTTTCCGCCTGCCTTCAGGGCGAGGTTCAGATGGAGCTTCGCAACGACGACGAATACCAGGGCAGCTATGAAGCCGCAAGAAAGGCCGCGCTGTTCTACAAGGGCCTCTTCGGCGAGGACTACTATCTGGAGATGCAGGACCAGGGCCTGGAGTCCGAAGTTGCTGTAAACCGCGGCTTAAGGCGCCTTTCCAAAGAGCTCGGGATCAAGCTTGTGGCCACGAATGACGCGCACTACATACACCAGGAGGACGCCCCGGCTCACGAGGTGCTGCTCTGCATAGGTTCCAAGCACCTCATGACGGACCCCGACAGGCTGCGTTTTCCCAACGACCAGTTCTACCTCAAGTCCGAGGAGGAGATGCGGCAGATCTTCAGCGAGGTACCGGAGGCCATAGACAATACGCAGGAAATAGTTGACAAGTGCAGTTTCGACTTCGAGTTCGGTACCTACCACATACCTAAGTGCCCTGTGCCGGAAGGCTACACCGAAAACGACTACTTCGAGTTTCTCTGCTGGTCGGGCCTTGAGTACCGCTACGGCAGCACCCAGAGCCATCCTTCAGCTGGCCGAGAATACCCGAAGCTGCCGCCCGAAGACATGGAGAGCCTCGCTCCCACTGTCTCCGCGGAGCTTAAGGACCGCATGCGCTACGAGGTCGAAACTATAGAGAACATGGGCTATGTAGGATACTTCCTCATAGTTTGGGATTTCGTAAACTACGCCAAGGGAAACGGCATCATGGTGGGCCCCGGAAGAGGTTCTGCCGCAGGTTCCATAGTTGCCTACACCATGGAGATAACAGATATAGATCCCATACGCTTCAGCCTCATCTTCGAGCGCTTCCTCAACAAGGAGCGCGTATCCATGCCGGATATAGACATGGATTTCTGCATAGAGCGCCGCGGGGAAGTAATAGACTACGTAAAGCGCCGCTACGGCGTGGACAACGTATCGCAGATCTCCACATTCGGAACGCTTAAAGCAAGGAACGCCTTCAAAGACGTGGCGAGGGTAATGGACCTGCCATTCGCAAGGTCGCTTGAGATCACCAAGATGATACCGGACGATCTTAAGATCACCCTGGACAAGGCCCTGGACCAGAGCCCGGACTTTAAGAACGTCTACGATATGGACCCGCTGGTGCACAATATAGTTGACACCGCGCGCATACTGGAAGGCCTTTCAAGGAATGTCGGAACGCACGCCGCGGGCGTCGTCATCTCGTCCGAACCGGTAGACGACGTGGTGCCTCTCGTGGCATCCGACAAGGGCCTTGCCACCCAGTTCACCATGACCGAGATAGAAAAACTGGGCCTTCTTAAGATGGACTTCCTGGGCCTCAGGAACCTTACGGCCATACAGGACTGCCTGCGCATGATAAAAAAGGACACAGGCCTGGAGATAAACCTCCAGAAGATCTCCTACGACGACCCGGACGTCTTCAAGCTCATAGCAAGCGGCAACACCGTGGGCATATTCCAGCTTGAATCAGGCGGGATGACGAGCTTCATGAAGGACCTCCAGCCGGACTGCCTGGAAGACCTTATCGCAGGCATCTCGCTGTACCGCCCGGGTCCGATGGACTCCATACCCAAGTACGTCGAGTGCAAGAAGAACCCGAAGAAGGTCAAGTACCTTGTGCCCCAGCTTGAGCCGATACTCTCGCCCACTTACGGCTGCATAGTCTACCAGGAGCAGGTAATGGATATAGTGCGTGCTCTTGGCGGCTATTCCTACGGCCGCGCGGACCTTGTGCGCCGCGCCATGTCTAAGAAGAAGGCGGACGTAATGGCCAAGGAGAGGGAGTACTTCGTAAACGGAAAGCTCAACGAGGACGGCAGCATAGACGTGCCCGGCTGCATAAGAAACGGTATACCCGAAGCCGCGGCAAACCAGATATTCGACGAGATGACCAGCTTCGCGGCTTACGCCTTCAACAAGAGCCATGCCGCAGCCTACGCTGTGGTAGCTTACCAGACAGCCTGGCTCAAGTGCCACTATCCGGCGCAGTTCATGGCGAGCCTCATGACCTACCCGGCTAACAACGACGCGGTGGCGGGCCTCATACGCAACTGCAGCGACATGGGTATAGAGGTGCTCCCGCCGGACGTGAACCGCAGCCAGAAGCACTTCGATACCGATGAAGGCCGCATACGCTACGGGCTTTTGGGCATAAAGCACGTTGGAGAGTCCATGGTTGAGGAGATCATACGCGCCAGGCAGGTAAAGATGCCCCATGACATTTTCGAGTTCGTGGACGGCATGGACGTGCACCAGATAAACCGCATAGCAATGGAGTCACTGGTAAAAGCAGGTGCTTTAGACTGCTTCCCCGGAAACAAGGCGCAAAAGCTCGCTGCAGTAGGCGACCTTATCGAAAGCGCCCAGAATACCGCAAAGAACACGCTGGAAGGGCAGATGAGCCTGTTTGCCATGGGCGATTCAGCCCCGAGCCTTACGATAAAGCGCACCATGCCTCCTGCTTCGGAGTTCGACAGGGCGGACCTTCAGCGCATGGAAAAGGAGATGCTGGGCATCTACCTTACGGACCATCCCCTCAACGATGTGGAGGACAGGCTCCGCGAAGTCATAACCATGGACACGGAAACGCTTGCAAATCCTGAAAAAAGTGATAATATCAAGAGCGGCACCAGCGTGGTCATGGGCGGTCTCATAACCGCGATCAAACGGATGATCACCAAGAAGAACACGCAGATGGCCTTCCTCACGGTGGAAGACTTCTTCGGGACCATAGAAGTCGTGGTCTTCCCCAAGGCTTTCGAAGCCTACAGGCAGAATCTCGAGGAGGATAACGTCGTGGTCATGAAGGGCAAGCTGGATCTTAAGGAAGAAGGCGCGCCAAAGCTTCTTGCGGACAGCGTGGTGCTTCTGGATGATTACGGCTACAAGCCCAAGATGGTAAAGATAGTCATCCCGGAAAGCTACGAAGAGGCGGAAGGCCTGAGCAAGTTCAGGTCCATAGCAAAGCAGCACCTGGGCGACATGCCGGTGGCTGTGATGGTGGCAAGTACGGGCCACAAATACAAGCTGGATTACGACCTGTGGGTCGATCCGTGCGACGAATTCTACAGAAAGATACGCGAAGCGTTCGGCGACAAGTGCCTGCGTTAGCAGGTCCGGCGCACGCGGCAGATAAGGAGGACAACTATGAGAGTGGGTTTACTTACAAGCGGAGGCGATGCTCCCGGCATGAACGCCTGCATTAGGGCGGTCACCAGGGCCTGCCTTTACTACGGCATGGAGGTCATAGGCTTTCACCAGGGCTACGAAGGCCTTCTGGACGACGACTACGAGATCATGAAAGTCTCATCGGTAGCAGATATAATACACAGGGGCGGCACTATACTTCAGACCGCAAGGTCCGCGAGATTCCAGACTACGGACGGAACGCTGGACGGATACGAAGTGCTTAAAAAGCACGGCATCGAGGCGCTCGTCGTAATAGGCGGCGACGGAAGCTTAAGGGGCGCCCTGCAGCTGTACGAGATGACAAGGATGCCTGTGTTCGGGCTTCCCGGAACGATCGACAACGACCTTGCGTACACCGATTTCACCATAGGCTTCGACACGGCTGTAAACACCGCGCTCCAGGCAATAGGAAACATCAGGGATACTTCCAGCTCGCACGGCCGCACCACTATCATAGAGGTAATGGGCAGAAACTGCGGCGACATCGCTCTTAACGCGGGGCTCGCCGGCGGCGCCGAGACCATACTCATACCGGAAAAATCCTTCAACCTGGACGACATAGTCAAAAAACTCCAGGCAGGCCTCGCGCGAGGAAAGAAGCACTCCATAATCATCAAGGCTGAAGGCGCGGGCATCAGCACGGACGAGCTTGCGGCAGTGCTGGGCGAAAAGCTCGGAAGCGAGACCAAGCAGGTCATCCTCGGCTACATCCAGCGCGGCGGAAGCCCCACAGCCAGGGACCGCATTCTTGCCAGCCGCACCGGAGTGCGCTGCGTGGAACTTATCCGCGAGGGCGCCAGCAACGCCGCTATAGGCATAAAAGGCGACACCATTGTGGACTACCCGCTTGCCGTAGCGCTTGCCATGGAGAAGGACAGCCACCTTGAATTCCAGCGCATCTGTGATATACTGCTTTAAAGGATATTTATGTTTAAAAAACTGGATTTTATACTTCAGAAATACGACGAGCTGAGCGTCACCGTGTCCGATCCGGCGGTCATAGCCGACCAGGCGCGCTGGCAGAAGCACATCAAAGAGATGAGCGAGATGGAGCCCATCGTTTTGAAGTACCGCGAGTACAGAAAAGCACAGGAGGACAAGGATTCCGCCCTGGAGCTTCTGAACGATTCCTCCATCGACGACGAGATGCGCGAGATGGCCAAGGAAGAGCTCGCGGAACTAAACGAAAAGCTTACTTCCTGCGAGCAGGAGCTTAAGATACTGCTCCTTCCCAAGGACCCCAACGACGAAAAGAACGTATACCTGGAACTCAGGGCAGGCACAGGCGGAGAGGAAGCTGCGCTGTTTGCAGGCGATCTTCTGCGCATGTACATGCGCTATTCCGAGCGCCGCGGCTGGAAAGTGGAGCTTACGGATATCAACGACACCGGTATCGGCGGAGTTAAGGAAGGCGTCATCAGGATCATAGGAAAGGGCGCTTATTCCAGGCTCAAGTACGAGTCCGGAGTGCACCGCGTGCAGCGCGTGCCAGAGACCGAAAGCTCCGGCCGCATCCACACTTCGGCAGCCACAGTCGCTATAATGCCTGAGGTCGAGGACGTAAACGTGGATCTGCGCTGGGACGACATCAGGGTCGATACCTACAGGGCTTCCGGGCACGGCGGCCAGTACATAAACATGACAGACTCGGCGGTGCGACTTACGCACCTTCCCACAGGCGTCGTGGTGCAGTGCCAGGATGAAAAATCGCAGCTCAAGAACAAGGAAAAAGCCTTTAACGAGCTTAAATCAAGGCTCTACGCGTTCTACCAGCAGCAGCAGCACGACGAACAGTCCGAGCTGAGAAAAGGCCAGGTAGGAAGCGGCGACAGGTCCGAACGCATACGCACCTACAATTTCCCGCAGGGAAGGGTGACGGACCACCGCATAGGCCTTACCATATACAAACTTGACGCCTTCATGGACGGCGACATGGACGAGATAATAGATGCTCTCATCACCTCCGAGCAGGCCGAAAAAATGAAGGATTTCGGAAACCAGTAGCGGTGGAGAGGGACGGTTCTTCGCCACCAGAAGATAAATGATAGAGACTTTACTGTTATCAACTGAAGACGCGGATCTGCAAAAAGCGGCGGAGATACTTAAAGGCGGCGGGCTCGTGGCTTTCCCCACGGAAACAGTCTACGGCCTGGGAGCCGACGCGTTCGATCCTGAGGCCGCGAAAAAGGCTTACGCAGCCAAGGGAAGGCCTTCCGACAACCCGCTGATAGTGCATATTGCAAAGACGGAGGATCTGTACAAGGTAGCCAGTAAAGTGCCTCAGGAAGCTCTGGATCTGGCAAAAGCCTTCTGGCCCGGGCCCCTTACCATGGTGCTTCCAAAGCGCCCCGAGCTTCCAAAAGAGACCACCGGAGGCCTTAGCACAGTGGCTGTGCGTATGCCGAAAAGCGCCGCAACTCTGCGGTTCATAGAGCTTTGCTGCACAGCGGTGAGCGGCCCCAGCGCCAACGTTTCGGGAAGGCCCAGCCCAACCAGCTGGCTGCATGTGAAAAACGACCTGAACGGCCGTATAGACGCCATCATCTGCGGCGATCCCTGCGACGGCGGCATAGAATCCACTGTCCTGGATCTTACGGATCCTTCGCATCCCGCCATACTGCGCCCCGGTCTCGTAACGCCGGAGATGATATCAGCAGTTACTGGCTGCGAGGTCTCCTACGACCCGGCGCTTTTCAAAAAACCGTCCGAGGACCCGGACTTCAAACCAAAAGCCCCCGGGCAGAAATACAGACACTACGCTCCCAAGGCGCCGATGGTGCTCTTCGAGGGCGATACAGAAAATATACAAACTGCTATAAAGGAACGGCTCAGGGCAGAGCTGGCCGCCGGCAAAAAGGTCTTCGTGATAGACCGCCCGCAGCCCCGCACTTTCTTCGCAAGGCTCAGGGAAGCGGACGCGCAGGGAGCGGACATAATACTTGCCGCAGCCCCCGAAAGCGGCAGTTCGCTCGGGTTTTCGCTGGAGAACCGCATGCTTAAGGCGGCGGGATATAATATAATAAAAGTCGGAGGAGGACAGAAGATGAAGATCGCGATAGCGTGCGACCACGGCGGCTTCAATTTGAAGCAGCCCCTCGTGGAGCATCTGCAGGAAAAAGGTTATGAGGTCACAGACCTTGGCATTTACGGAGAGGAGCGCGTGGATTACCCCGAATACGGCAAAAAGTGCGCCGAATACGTGGTCTCCGGCCAGGCGGACCTGGGCATAGTCCTCTGCGGTACAGGCATAGGCATAGGCATCGCCGCAAACAAGGTGCATGGCATACGCTGCGCGGAGCTGGTCACGCCGTTTATGGCCGAGATGGCTAAAAAGCACAACCACGCGAACATGGTGAGCCTCGGCGGCCGCATCCTGGAGCCGCAGCAGGCGATAGAACTCGTTGACATTTGGCTGGATACCGAAGAGGAACACGGCCGTCATGATAGAAGAGTAGCATTACTGGACGAAATGTGACCTAAGGAGGAAGACATGGGTAAAGTTTACGTATTTGATCATCCGCTTATTCAGCACAAGACAGCGCTTCTGCGCGGCAAGGAAACTTCCACTAAGGATTTCCGCCAGCTCGTAACAGAGATAGCCACGCTCATGACTTACGAAGCCACAAGAGATCTTCCCCTCAAGGACGTCGAGGTGGAGACACCTATGGAAAAGTGCACCCTTAAGATGCTCGACGGCGAAGATGTAGCTATAGTTCCCATCCTTCGCGCAGGCCTCGGATTCGTGGACGGCATGCTGTCCCTGATCCCCAACGCCAAGGTAGGTTTCATAGGCCTCTACAGAGATCCTGAGACTCACCTTCCGGTAGAGTATTACTGCAAGCTGCCCGCTGACATCCACAAGCGCCAGGTCTTCATCGTAGACCCGATGCTGGCGACAGGCGGAAGCGCGGCTGCTGCAATAGATTTCGTAAAGCAGCACGGCGCCAAGCAGATCAAGTTCATGTGCATCATCGCCGCACCAGAAGGAATAGAAGTGCTCCAGAAGGCCCATCCGGACGTAGATATCTACATCGCAGCCAAGGACAGGCAGCTCAACGACCACGCTTACATCCTGCCGGGTCTTGGCGATGCAGGCGACCGCATATACGGCACAAAGTAGGAGATAAAATGTTTAAAATACCGGATAATGTTTCGAAGTTCGATAATGTCTACGACGTTCTTAAGGAGCGCGGCTTTATCGAGCAGACCACGGACGACGAGGGCATCAGAGCTCTTCTGGGCCGTGAAAAAGTAAAATTCTACATCGGTTTCGACGCCACGGCAGACTGCCTTCACGTGGGCCACTTCATGCAGGTCATCATCATGATGTACATGCAGAAGTACGGTCACACCCCTGTGGTCCTCATCGGCGGCGGCACCACCATGCTAGGCGATCCTTCGGGCCGCACCGACGCGCGTCCCATGATGACCGTGGAGCAGATAGACGAAAACGGCAAGAAGTTCAAGAGCCTCTTCGACCGCTTCCTGGAGTTCGACGAGGACTGGAAGCACATCCAGGGCGAGGGCGTTCTCGGCAAGGGCGGCGAGAGCAAGACTCCAGAGCCGGGCAAGGCTATCTGCGTCAACAACGCGGACTGGCTGCGCAACCTCAACTACCTGGAATTCATCAGGGATATTGGCAGCAAATTCTCCGTAAACGACATGCTCCGCGCGGAATGCTTCAAGCAGCGCATGGAGAAAGGCCTTTCTTTCCTCGAGTTCAACTACATGCTGCTTCAGGCCTACGATTTCTACGTACAGGCCCGCGACTACGACTGCAAGATCGAGTTCGGCGGAAACGACCAGTGGAGCAACATCCTGGCCGGAAGGGACCTTGCAAGAAGGATCCTGGGCAAGGACGACTACTACGGCATGACTTTTGCTCTTCTTACCAAGTCCGACGGCACCAAGATGGGAAAGAGCCAGAAGGGCGCCCTGTGGCTGGATGCGAGCAAGTGCAGCCCCTACGACTTCTACCAGTACTGGAGGAACGTCGAGGACGCTGACGTGGAAAAGTGCTTAAGGATGCTCACCTTCCTGCCCATGGACGAGGTAAGAAGGCTCGGAGCTCTTAAAGATCAGGAGATCAACCACGCCAAGGAAGTCCTGGCGTTTGAGGTGACAAAGCTCGTACACGGCGAAGAAGAGGCCGCGAAGGCTCAGGAGGCCGCGAGGGCGGCGTTCGGCGGCGGCGCAGGCAGCGCAGACATCCCCACAAAGCAGGTCAGCGTTCCTGCTGAAGGCATTGGCGTAGTGGCTCTCATCAAGCAGGCAGGCCTTGTTCCCTCCAACGGCGAAGGCTTCCGCACCATAGAGCAGGGCGGTCTCACCATGAACGGCGAGAAGGTCACCGACCCCAAGATGATAATAAAGCCCGAAGACTTCGGCGACGGCATAGTGTTCAAGAAGGGCAAGAAGACCTTCCTGAAGGTGACCGTATGAACAATTCCGACAAGCGCTGGCACAGGAAATGGAACCTGGACATGACTGCGGAGGAGGTCCAGAAGATAGTGGATGAGACCGTGCCCGAGGACGCCAGAAAGTCCATGCTCCGAGGGCCTTATACCCCGGAGGATTCGGACGCTCTTACCGGCTGCTGCCTCAAGTTCCGCGGAGAGGATCACGTGCTTGAGTGGACATTCCTCGAAAAGAACAGGCTCCAGCTGGTGGAAGACGGGCTCGCCTACGAGCAGGCCTACTGCCAGGTGCTTACCATGGACGGCGTCATCTTCCTGGTGCACAGCATCATAAAGGAGGCGGTGCCGCTTCGGGCTGTGGATCTGGTCGTGGATATGGCTACTGGCAACGCCACGGTCCTTCTGTCGCAGATAGGGACAAAATGGTCTGCCCGCGACGTGGACTGCGATTTCCTCTTCGGCCGCATAGAAGGCGAGTTTGAAAAGTCGGCCCCGCTGCACGGCTTTACCAACGACATGCTGGGCCGCGCGATAGTCTGGACCTACCGCGACGGCGACTACGAAGTGCGCCACATATACAACACCAACCACTACTACACCTATACCATGCAGACCGAGAACGGGAGCTGGGTGGCCAGCAACCCCGCGGACTACATAAAGGTAAACGACCACACATTCATCTTCACCTTTGCCGAGGAAAGGCAGCCGGGCATACGCTCCATCTTCGTGATGGATCTGGAAAAGCTGCACGATATAGGCGCGGTCTTCGGGATAGGCGGAAGGGAAAGGCTTTTAAACAGCTGTTTCGGGGCAGTCGGAAAAGAGATGCCCATGACGCAGGTGTTCGAATAGGGTGTAAATACCCGGGATCTCAGGAAAAATAACGATTGACAAACAGCGCACCTCCATGTAAAATGGACGGTGCGTTGTCTTATCCAGCGTTTTTTAGAGCTGCAGGTAAGGATCGCAGTTACACGTTAATGTAGCAGTGCTGAAAAAGATGCAAAGACATTGGCATCAGAGTAGGCGCCGAAAACTATGCGCAAAGGAAGCGCATTCGAGTAG
>JAEEGL010815381.1_pt1 | contig 26863 bp, 21 predicted proteins | sample 9134231 | NCBI WGS metagenome assembly JAEEGL01 (sample SAMN16246548, study PRJNA631951) | gut metagenome | biome: gut microbiome; feature: rumen; material: fiber-attached | host: Bos | place: Iran: Karaj | collected 2018-10 | reverse complement strand
GACTATTTACTTGAAAAAGAGAATGAATATATCATTGTAGACTTTAAGACATCTAATATTGATAATCCTGCATACGTAAATCAACTTAATACGTATAAAGACTATCTTAAAACTAAGACTGATAAGCCTATAAAGATGTATTTATATTCAATACTTAAAGATATTTTTAAGAAGATTGAAGACAATTAAAAAGAGCGATTGATTTCGCTCTTTTATTTTGCTTTATTGTATGCATCAGTGAATAGTGGTAATACTACACTTCCAAGTCTAGTATAACCCATGAGGTTAGCCGCAGCTCTGATTGTATCATCTTTAGATAAAGAATCATTTGATACATATTTGATAGCATTTATAGCTTCCTCGATTGGAACGTCTTTGGCATCTCTTCTATTTTCACCTTCAACTGTTTTTCTGATTATATTACAATTCTTTGGATTGTCTTCATCCTTCCAATAGAATTTAACTCCATTATAAATTGTATATTTGAAGTTAAGAGTAGGTAGAAACTTATCTAAAAGTTCTTGAATTATCCTTCCAATCTTTTGCATTCCAACAGATTTTATAACTCTTCTTTCAAGTAATCCTTCTGAGATTGGAGCCTCTTGATATAGCACTGCAATAAATCTTTCTTTTAACACTTCTAGGTTATTTGGTAAGTCCTCTGTAACGAGATGTAATTCTTTTAATTTTGTGGCTCTATAGTTATCAATTTTCATATGTTACCTCTTATAAAATGATTTTAATTTATTGACACTTTAATGTCAATATTAAAAATATTGAAGGTTGAAATAATGGAGTCTTTAATATAGAATAGAGTAGTGTGATATTTAAAAATAATAAATATAGGAGTTATATATGGAAGATAAAGTTAGTAGTTATTCTTTTGAAACCTTAAACAAAAATGAGACCTTAAAAGTCTTAGAAACTAATAAGGAGACAGGCTTATCAACTGAGGAAGCAAAGGCAAGACTTGAAAAGTTTGGTGAGAACAAATTAAAAGAACAGAAGAAAGATTCTATAATTAAAATTTTCTTCTCACAAATGAACGATTCAATGATCTTTGTATTGTTCGCAGCTATTCTTGTTACTATTGGTGTTTCTATTTATGAAACAGTAAAACAAGGATTTGATTTCTTTAACGTTGGTGACTGGCCTGATGTAATCATTATTCTTGCAGTTATATTAATGAATGCATTTATTGGAACTATCCAAGAAGTTAAAGCTCAAGCTTCTCTTGAAGCATTAAAGAAGATGGCATCTCCTGAAACTGTAGTAATTAGAGATTCAAAGAGAGTTACTATTAAGTCTTCTGAACTTGTACCTGGTGATATTGTAGTACTAGAAGAAGGTAATACAATTGGTGCTGATATTAGATTAATTGAATCTTATAACTTAAAAACAAATGAATCTTCTTTAACTGGTGAATCTCTCCCAGTTGAAAAAGATAGTGAATATGTATTTAGTGGTGAAGTTCCACTAGGTGATAGAGTTAATATGCTTTATATGTCTACACCAGTAGTATATGGTAGAGGACTTGGCGTAGTAGTTAAGACTGGTATGAATACTGAAATTGGTAAAATTGCCTCAGCTCTTGATACTGAAGAACAATTAACTCCACTTCAACAAGTTTTAGCTAAGTTATCTAAATCTTTAGGACTTTTAACATTAGGTATTGTTATTGCAGTACTCTTAGTTCAAATCGTTTGGTTACTCGTTGGTGGCTTTGGCGCTTCAATTGACCACTGGATTGATGCAGTATTATCATCAATTGCTCTAGCTGTTGCAGCTATCCCAGAAGGTCTTCCTGCTGTTGTTACAATAGTATTATCTATTGGTGTACAAAGAATGGTTAAAGCTAACACTATCGTTAGAAAACTTGCATCTGTTGAAACTTTAGGTGCTGTATCAGTTGTATGTAGCGATAAGACTGGAACACTCACTCAAAACAAGATGACAGTTGTTGAAGCTTATACTTTAAACAATAAATTCACACAAAAAGATTTCTTTGAAAAACAAAAAGATGAAAACTTAAAATTATTAGCTAAAGGAATGAGCTTATGCTCTAACGCATCAGTTGATGAAGGATTATATGGTGATCCTACTGAAATCGCACTCGTTGTAATGGCTAATGAATTCAATATGCATAAATCTGTTCTTGAAACAGTTTGTCCAAGAGTAGATGAACTTCCATTCGATTCAGTTAGAAAGATGATGTCTACTAAACATGAATTCGATGGTAAGACTGTAGTATTTACTAAAGGTGCTCTAGATTCAATTATGGCTAGAACTACTATGATCCTTGATGGAGAAACTCCACGTAAGATTACAAAAGCAGATATTACTAAGATTAATGATATTAATATGGAATATGCAGATAAAGCATTAAGAGTACTTGCTTTAGCATATTCTGAATCAGATAAAATTACAGAAGAAAACTTAATATTTGTTGGACTTGTAGCAATGATTGACCCAGCAAGACCTGAAGCTAAACCTGCTGTTGAAAAGTTTAAAGAAGCTGGTATCACTACAGTAATGATTACTGGTGACCATAAAGATACAGCTTTCGCAATCGCAAGAGAACTTGGTATTGCTGAAACTAAGGAACAATGTATGCTAGGTTCAGAAGTTGATAAACTTACTGAAGATGAACTCGTTGAGGCTACTAAGACTATTAGAGTATTCTCAAGAGTTAGTCCTGAAAATAAAGTTCAAATCGTTAAAGCTTTCCAAAAGGCTGGAAACATTTGTGCTATGACAGGTGATGGTGTTAATGATGCTCCATCTTTAAGAAATGCTGATATTGGTATTGCTATGGGTATCACTGGTACTGATGTATCAAAAGAAGCAGCTGATATGGTATTAACTGATGATAACTTCGCATCAATTGAAAAAGCTACAGAAGAAGGTAGAGGTATCTACGCTAATATTAAGAAGACAGTAATATTCTTATTATCTTCTAATATCGCAGAAGTTGCTGCTATGTTCTTAATAGTACTTGTCGGACTTCAAACTCCGCTTCTAGCTATCCATTTACTTTGGATTAACCTTGTAACTGACTCACTCCCAGCTATTGCTCTTGGAATGGACCCTAAAGATCCTAATAATATGAAAGATAAACCAAGAGATCCAAATGAAGGAATCTTCGCTCATGGCGGAATGAGAAGAACTGTTTTCTATGGTATTGTTATTAGTATTGCTGTGCTCGTCGCATATTTATCACATGCATGGCTTAATGGTATATTCACATATAGTGGAATTAAAGAATTCTACTCTATTGAAGAAAACTTACACCACGCTCAAACTATGGCATTCTGTGCCCTTGCATTTAGTGAATTATTCCATATGGTTGGAATGAGTAATCATAGAAAATCATTTATTCAAGTATTTAAGAATAAGAACTGGATGATGCTCTTCGCATTCTTATTCGGTGTTGGACTACAACTTTTAGTTATCGAAGTTCCTGGTATGAGAAAACTCTTCTCTACATCTAATCTTGACTGGCAAGAATGGCTAATTACTGCTGCAATGTCAGTGCTTCCACTTGTAGTTCATGAACTTGTTTTATTAGGCCAAAAGATATTTTCTAAGAAACAACTAACTAAATAAAAAATAGACAAAATGACTTTAATTATATATAATTAATAGTACTATTTTGAAAAGAAGGAGTTTTAAATGAGTAAATATAGTTATCAAATTATTTCAGATTCTACTAGCTCTTTAGATAAAGCTACAAGAGAAAAGTATGAATTAGATTACGCAAGAATGTTATTATCTTATGGAGAAAATAACGAAGAAAAGTATGCAACACTAGATTATGAAAATCCATCATTTAGTGAATACTTTAATATCATGAGAGGTGGTGTTAGAGTTTACACTGATATGGTAACTGCACAAGAATATAAAGAAGTATTCTCTAAATATTTAAAACAAGGTATGGATGTTTTATATATTGGTTGTTCTTCTAAATTATCTGGTTCAGTTGAACTTGCTAAGAAATTAGCTCCAGAAATCGAAAAAGAATTCCCTGGAAGAAAGATTTATGTAGTTGATGCATTAACATCTAATGCTGCTCAAAAATACTTAGTAATCGATGCTGCTAAATTAAGAAACGAAGGCAAATCAGTTGAAGAAGTATATAAATGGGTTGAAGAAAATAAATATGATTACCAAAACTATGCAACAGTTGGTACTTTAACTTACCTCGCAAGAGCTGGTAGAGTTAAAGCTGCTAAAGCATTCTTTGGAAATTTATTCAGTGTTAAACCATTACTATATAATAATAGAGCTGGTGAAAATGTTTCTTATTCAAAAGCTAAAGGTAGAAAAGGTTCTATCGAAGCATTAGCTCAAGAAATTAAGAAGTATATTACTAATCCTGAAAAACAAGAAAAGATCTATATCGTTCATGGCGATTGCTTAGACGATGCTAATGAACTAAAAAATAAAATTATGGAATTAATCCCAGAATTAAAAGAAATCGAAGTTACAGAACTTGATCCAATCGTAGGAGCTAGTTGTGGACCTGATACATTAATTGTAGGATTTAAAGGAAAATTTGTAGAAGAAGTGTCTGAATAAGATACTTTAGGAGTAATTATGACTAAACAACAATTATCTACAGTAAAAACTGTTGATGCAAAATTATTTGTTGGTATGGTTGACATGGGCGTTAAAAACCTTAAGAAACACTACCAAGAAGTAAATGATTTAAACGTATTCCCAGTACCAGATGGTGATACTGGAATCAACATGAGAAGAACAATCGAAACTGGTTTCGATGCTATTAAAGATATTACTGAAGGTTCTATTGCTGATGCTGCACAAGCTATGGCTAAAGGTGCACTTCTTGGTGCAAGAGGGAACAGTGGTGTTATCTTATCTCAAATATTTAGAGGATTTGCTAACGGCGTTGGAACTAAAAAGACTTTAAGTGTATATGGTCTTCATACAGCATTTAAAGCCGCAGTTAAACAAGCTTATGGAGCTGTTAATAATCCAGTAGAAGGAACAATCCTTACTGTATTAAGAGAATCTGTTAAGGCTGCTGCTAAACAAACTGCTGGTACAGTTCTTCAATACTTAAAAGCTTTAGTTAAACAAGCTAAGATCACTCTTGATGATACTATCAATATGATGGATGTATTAAAAGAGGCTGGAGTTATTGACTCTGGAGGAGCTGGATATTACTATATCGTTGAAGGTTTCTTAATGTTCTTTGAAGGTAAGACTGTTACAGATACTACTTCAAACATTAGTGCTTATGATGAAGCTAAACCTCATGAACAAGCTACAACTCTTGATTTCTCACTCTTTAATGAAGATTCAGTATTAGACTATGGATACTGTACAGAATTCATTCTACAACTCCAAACAACTAAAGTTGGAAATGTATCTGAATTCAATGAACAAGAAGTAATTGATTACCTTACAACTCAAGGTGATTCAATTGTATGTTTCAAAGATGGATCTATTGTTAAAACTCACGTTCATACAAAAGACCCAGGTGCAGTATTATCATATGTTAGACGTTGGGGTGAATTCTTAACTGTTAAGATTGAAAATATGTCACTTCAACATAATAATGTTGTTGCTAAAGAAAAGAAAGAACTTGATGAAAAGATGAAACATAAAAAGTATGCATCAGTAGCAGTATGCCAAGGTGAAGGCATTAAGAATGCATTCTTAGAAGTTGGTGTAGATAAGATTGTTGATGGTAATCAAACAATGAACCCATCTTCAGAAGATTTCGTAAAATGCTTTGATAAGATGGATGCTGATAACATCATCGTTCTTCCAAATAACTCTAATATAATCATGGCAGCAGAACAAGCTCGTGATTTATATAAAGAAAAGAAACCAGAAGTTAATATTATAGTTATTAAGACTAAGAGTGTTGCTCAAGGTTTCATTGCTGCTAATATGTTTGTATTTGATAGTGAATCTTTAGAAACTATTGAAAGAGATATCTATCAATCAATCGAAGGCGTATCATCTGTTGAAATTACTACAGCTACAAGAAACACAACTGTATCTGGAGTTAAGGTAACTAAAGGACATTATATTGGTATTATTAACCATCAACTTGTTGTAGATAATAAAGAATTAGTCGATGCACTCGTTGAAACTATTGGTAAAGATGAAGATTTATCTGACAAAGAAAATGTTCTCTTAATCTATGGCGCAAATACTACAGAAGAACTCAAGAAAGAAGCTTTTGAATCTGTCAAAAAGGCTTATCCATCTCTAGAAGTGTCTGAGATAGATGGCGGACAAGATGTATACTTCTTCAATGTCGCAATCTTCTAGTATTTAAATAAACAACGCAAAACATTAAAGGTGACTTAGGTGTCACCTTTTTGTTTTACTTAATTTGTCAAATTAATTGTTATAGTAATATGATTTTTTTGTGTTTATTGTTTATATATTATGAAATTAATATATAATACTTTTGAGGTATGTATGAGAGCCGATTATTATGATGTATTAGGCGTTTCAAGAAACGCTTCTCAAGATGAAATAAAAAAAGCATATAGAACTCTTGCGAGTAAATATCATCCAGATGTTTCTACTGACCCTAAAGCCACTGAAAAAATGGCTCTTATTAACGAGGCTTATGATACTTTGAAAGACCCACAAAAAAGAGCTAATTATGATCAATATGGTCCAATGAATGAAGAGCCTAATACAAACGGTAATACAACTTACCAATATTACTATAACTATAACCCTAATCAAAACTATGAATATTCAAATGGTTATACATATGTTAGAAGCCCATTCCATTTTATTAGGTTTATAATCGCAGTTTTATTTTTAGGCGCTGTGTCATTTGCGCTTATGAGATTAATATCTGTTGGTTCTAGTTTCTTTTCTAATACTAAAGATGTAAGAGATGATACATTTAAATATCGAATCTCAGGAACGACAGCTCAAATAATTGATTATTATGGAAACTTTGAGACAGTCTATATTCCTCAATCTATAAACTTTAGATATAAGAATTATAGAGTTGAAACTATTTCAAAAAATCTATTTAAAAATGTAAGTATTACAACACTTACTATCTCTTCAAGCATTAAGAAAATTGATACTGACGCATTTAATGGAGCTAGTATCGCTAGAATTTATTTTGAAGGTACTAAGGCTGATTATGAAACTTGGGTTCAAAGAGTTGTGATTGAAGATGGTAATCAAATTATTAAAGATTATATAAATCAAAACACTATAATTATTAAAGATAGAGGAGGCATTCATGAAATGTCTCACTCTTTTTTATATATAAAAATATAAAAATAATTTATAATATATTTAATGGGTAAAAATATGAATAAAGAAGAAAAAACTCTCAAAGAAAATTTAATATATGATGGAAGAATCATTAAGGTCTATAACGATGAAGTATTATGTCCTAACGGAAATAAGTCATATAGAGAATATATTAAACATAATGGTGGTGTATGTATTCTTGCTATAAAAGACGGATACATATATTTTGAGAAACAATTTAGATATCCATATCACACTGAAGTGTTAGAACTTCCTGCGGGTAAATTAGAGCTTAATGAAGATCCTCTAGAAGCCGCAAAAAGAGAATTAAAGGAAGAAATTGGTTTCACTTCTAAAAATATGGAATATATTGGATATTTTTATCCTTCAGTAGGCTATACTAATGAGATTATTCGTTTGTATTTCTCAAGTGATAATGAACTTGGAGATACTCATCCAGATGAAGACGAATTAATTGAAATAGTTAAGTTAACTGTGAAAGAAGCATACGAATTGCTTGATAAAGGTGAAATTGCGGATGCGAAGACAGTTATCCTACTATCTAAACTTAAAGAAAGGTTATTGAAGTAATATGGATTTAAAAGAGAAAATAGAAAGAACCAGAAACTTTTCTATTATCGCTCATATCGACCACGGAAAATCTACACTCGCTGATAGACTTATGGAAGAATGTAATGCGCTTGATGAAAGAAAAGCACGTTCTCAATTCCTTGATTCAATGGATATTGAAAGAGAAAGAGGAATTACAATTAAACTTAATACAGTTCACTTAGAATATAAGGCAGACGATGGAAATACCTATTATTTAAATATAATAGATACCCCGGGACATGTCGATTTTTCTTATGAAGTTTCTCGTTCTCTCGCAGCTTGTGAAGGTGCACTACTTGTAGTAGATGCAACACAAGGTGTAGAAGCTCAAACACTTGCGAACTGTTATCTTGCAATCGATAATAACCTTGAAATAATCCCAGTTGTAAATAAATGTGATCTCCCATCAGCTGATCCTGAATCTGTAAAAGAAGAAATAGAAGAATTCATTGGTTTATCTTGCGAAAACGCCGTTAACACAAGTGCGAAGACTGGTTATGGTGTACATGATGTACTTGAGGCAGTTGTAAAGAATATTCTTCCACCTATGGGAGATGTTAATAAGCCGCTTAGATGTTTAATATTTGATTCTATCTTTGATGCATATAGAGGAGTTATTCCTGCGTTTAGAGTTGTTGATGGAATGATTAAAAAGGGTGATGATATCTACTTAATGGGTTCAAATGTTACTTATCATGTTGATTCACTTTTTGTCAAAGACCCGCTTGAAAAAGAAGTAGATTATTTAACTGTTGGTGATGTTGGATATTTATGCGCATCTATTAAAGATATCAAGACAGTTCATGTTGGTGATACTATTACTTTAAAGGATTCTCCATCTCTAACACCGCTTCCTGGTTATAAGAGATTAAACCCAATGGTATATACTGGACTATATCCTGTTGATAATAGTGACTATGTTGATTTAGGAGATGCCCTTGATAAACTCGCATTAAATGATGCTTCATTAGTTTATGAAAAAGAATCTTCAAAAGCGCTAGGTTTCGGCTTTAGATTAGGTTTCTTAGGACTTCTTCATATGGAAGTTGCTACTGAAAGAATTGAAAGAGAATTTGGAATTCCTCTAATTGCAACAGCTCCATCTGTAGTGTTCCACCTTTATGATAAACGTGGTGAACTTCATGAAATAGAGAATCCTCAAGAGTTCCCAGATCCAGGAACATTTGATCGAATCGAAGAACCATTTATGAAGACTACTATTATGACACCTGAAGAATATGTAGGTGCTGTAATGAAGGTCTGTCAGGATAAAAGAGGCATATTCAAAGATATGGAATATGTGTCAAAATCTAGAGTAATACTTCACTACTCAATGCCTCTACTTGAAATCGTTTATGATTTCTTTGACAAATTAAAATCTTCAACAAAAGGTTATGCATCTCTAGATTATGAATTTGAAAAGTATCTACCTGCACAACTTGTTAAACTTGATATATTACTTAATGGTGAAACTATTGACGCTTTAGCTTCAATCGTTCATAAAGATTTTGCTTATAACAGAGGAAGACTTATTTGTGAAAAACTTCAAGATATTATTCCTCGTCAATTATTTGATATTCCAATTCAAGCTGCAATTGGAACAAAGATTATCGCTAGAACCACAGTTAAGCAATTGAGAAAAGACGTTATTGCTAAATGTTATGGTGGAGATATCTCAAGAAAAAAGAAACTTTTAGAGAAACAAAAAGAAGGAAAGAAAAAGATGAAAGCTATTGGTTCTGTTGAAGTTCCACAAGAAGCTTTCCTTGCAGTGCTTAAGTTAGATGATGAAGAGAAGAGATAACAATCTTCTCTTTTTTCTTTATAAAAAAGAGTCAAATATTGACAAATTTCTAGTTTAAGATTAATATAATTTTATAATTATATTTTTATAGGTGTCTTATGAAAGATAAGGAAAAAACTAAAGACGAAGAAATGGCAGAAAATACTGAAAATAAAAAAGTATCATCATTTGTTAGATTCTTTACTCCAGTATCTGCCGAAGAATTTCAATCAAACAAATACAGTGATTCAAAAAAATATTTAATATTTCAATTAGTTTCATTAATCATTCTTTTAATCGGTTTTATCGTAACCGTTATTTTATCTCTTGTTCAAATTAAAAGAAATGTTGGCACATTAATTCCTGCATATGAAGTTAAATCAGAATTACACAACGTTGATTTTTCAAAAGATTGGGATTATCACGATAATGTAACTGGTGAAGTTAGAAGTAATGTTGATGTAGCTAATTCTGTTTACGACAGATATTCAATGTATAATACAAAAATAAAAGGTGGAGGAAATCCTTTCGTTAAAAAAGGAGATCTTACTAGAGGTATTACAATTTCTAAATTATTACCTGATATTCAAAGTCCACATTATGTTCTTTCATTTATCGTAGGTAATGGACACTATACAGCTTGGGTTGACTGCAACGATGATGGTCAATTCACTGAAGGATATGATTATTATCAAGAAGAGCACTATTACCAAGGTGAAAATGATTCTGCATGTCCAAGACTTTCATCTTACTGGGATTATATTCAACTAAATCAAGGTTGTTCTAAAAGAAGAATATATATCACACTTTATAGTAATGGTTTTGGTCGTGGCAGTTTTTCATTTATGAATTTTGGAACATTAGATGCTGCATTCTCTAAACAATATAGAACTGTGTCAAGACAGCTTTTTATTGCGATAGCTTTATTTACATTCACTACTGTTCTATTTGTTTTATCATTCTTTAATAAATTTATTAGAAATAATATCCCTCAATTCTTTGTTATATCATTGTTTGGAATTGTATATTCTACATATTCTGTATTTACCGCGGGATATTACCAAATTAATACAGGAAACTTATATACATATAGGCTTGCGGCAAGAATATTATTCCAAATAGCGACATGGGTATTAACACACTACTATTATTTAAAAGCTCATTCTAATAGAATGGTGAACTTCTGTAAGAGCATGATGGTATTTGAGGCATTGATGACTGGACTTGTATTATTTGCATCATTCACAAACTTCATCGACTTACTCTTAGTTGACTTCATATCTTATACTGCATTCTATTCTTTAGCGGTGGCAGGTATTATTAATGCTGTTAGAGCAATTAAAATTAATAAGTCTAATGTAACATTCTTAATTCTTAATATCGTTTTATTGGTAATAGACTTAATGTTTGTGCTTCTTGAGTTCAACGTTAAGACTGGAGTTTTAGCTGAATTTATTGACTTAATGGGTATTACAACGTTTGTTACACTTGCTCTATCGTTTGAGTTTAATAAAAACTTTATTAAATCAAAGAATATTATTGAAAACCAAAAGGCTGAATCTGACGCTAAGATGTCTATCATGTTAGCTCAGATCAAACCTCACTTTTTATATAACACATTAAACTCTATTGCTATTTTATGTGAATCAAATCCTAAACAAGCAAGAGATTTAACAATTAGGTTTGCTAAGTATTTAAGAAATAATATGAATTCACTTTCATATGAATATCCAGTACCATTTACTCAAGCACTAGAAATATTAAGAAACTATCTTGAAATCGAAAAGATTAGATTCTCTAATAAGCTTAAAGTAATTGAAAATATTCACGTTACTGATTTCTATATTCCAGTTCTTACTATTCAACCTCTTTGTGAAAATGCGGTTAAGCACGGTATTGCGAAGAAACCTACGGTTGGTACATTAACAGTAACAACATTTGACGATAAATATAATTACTATATCCAAATTGAAGATGATGGTGTAGGATTCGATCCTAAGATTATTGAAGAAAAATCTAAGTCAGGTCAATCAATTGGTCTTCAAAACGTTAGAGGAAGACTTAAGACAATGGTTGGTGGTGAATTAACTATTTCATCTACACTTAATGTTGGAACAAAAGTAGTAGTAACTCTACCAAAGAAGTTTAATGGACCACAAGGAATTATGGACGGAGGTGCATAGGATAAATGATAGCTCTAGTATGTGATGATGAATTATTATCTCTCGGTAATATAAAAAGTATCGTTCAAAATAATGAACATATAACTGAAGTTAATGCTTTTTCTAATTCAAGTAAAGCATTAGCTTTTGTTAATGAAAATCCAATTGATATTGCATTCTTAGATATTGAAATGGGTCAAGTATCTGGTTTTGATATTGCTAAAGCAATAAGAGCTAAGACTCAAAATGCATATATAGTATTCACCTCTGGTTATGATTATGCTATCGCAGCTTTCGAAATTAAAGCTAATGGATATCTACTAAAACCATATGATGCTGAAAGCGTAAATAATGAGATTGATATAGCGTTTAATAAGTTCGTTAATGCTCAAGTTGATCAATTAACTACATTTGGTGATTCTAATCAAGCAAATAAGAGAATTAGATTTAAAACCATTCCTTCATTTGACATGTTTGTTGATGGAAAGATTGTATCTATCCCAAGTGCTAAGAGTAAAGAATTCTTAGCTCTACTCGTTGATAGAAAGGGTTCATCACTAACTCTTGATCAAGTAGTTAATATTCTTTGGGAAGATAAAGATGAAATGTCTGGTAAGGCACTCTTTAGAGTGGTATTCCAAAGACTTAATAATGTTTTAAAAGAAAAAGACATTGAAGACTTAGTAGTACACTCTAAGAATCAATATTCTTTAAACACTAATATTGTTTCATGCGATTATTATGATATTTTAAGAGGCGATAAGAGAGCTATGGAACAATTCGTTGGTGAATACATGAATGAATATTCATGGGCAGAAGATACTGTTAGTATTCTTTTTAGAATTACTGACCCTAACTCTCAAAACAACATGTAGGCTCAAATTTGAGCCTTTTTAACTGGAGAAATATATGGAGAACGTAGTAACAAACGAAATTAAAACTGAATCTAAGTTAACGTTTTTAGAATCAACCGGAGTCCTTTTAGGACATGAGGTTGGTGCTGGAATTCTTTCAATTCCTTATCTAGCATCACGTAATAACTGGTGGGACTTTATCTGGATTCTTTTAGTTACATTTTTAATCAATACACTCCTACATTTGATGATTGCAGAATTATCGCTTAATAACAAAGGAAAACAGTTTGTTGAGTGTATGAAAAATGAATTATTTGGTGGAAAGGATAATAAAGTAACAAAAATTGTTACATGGATTATATTTGGATTTTTAGGTCTATCAGTAGTCATAAATTGTACTGCGTATATCACAGGCGCAGCCTCAGTTCTTGAATCTTGGTTTAATCTTCCAGGATGGGCTGCGATGCTTATATATTATGCAGTAGCTGGATTTATTGTTCTATTTGGAATGAAGGTTGTTGGAGTATCAGAAAAGATCTCAAGTTATGTATTAATTGGTGTAATTTTACTATTTGGAATCATTATGATTGCAGCTCCATCAGAAGGTGGCTTAAGTCGTCAAATTGGTGATGTGGCTGGATACAGAGTTGTCCTTGGATTATATTCAATAGTTTCATTTGCTATGAGTGCTGTAATGAGTGTCCCAACAATCGTAAAAGGCCTTGAAGGTGATAAGAAGAAGATCAGATGGTCAATTATCTTATCTGAAATTATTAACTCATTATTAATTGTAATTTTAACTATTGCAACTGTAATTGGAGCAGGTAGCCAAAATCTTCACGATAATAAACCTGCATCGCTAGATTTAGGCGATTATTTGAATAGAGTAATGACTAAAGAGTGGTTCGGTAAGACTGTTCAAATCTTTGGTTATGTATTTAGCTTATTCGCATATTCTACATCGCTCTGGGCTAATACACTAGATTTAAGAGATATGGTTTCAGAACAAACTCATATGAATAAGAAACTCTCTTGGTTAGTATCATCACTTCCATCACTTATTCTAGCTATAATTATTGGTATATTTAACCTATTCACTCTGTCAAAATTATCGACACTTGCTGGTGGCATTCAAGTACTTACAAGTGCCGCAATTGTAATATCATTTGCAATATCAAGAAAGAAACAAAAAGATCTTGAAGGATTTGATATTAAAGAGACAATTACTTGGCATTTTGGTTCTATCGCATTCTGCATTATTGTCATACTTTCAAGTCTAATCGCAACCATTGGTTCAATCGTTTATTAATAGCTATAAACTAAAAAGGACGCATTATGCGTCTTTTTTTGTTGTTATGAAAATGTTATGTTTTGTTTATGAATTTGAAATACTCATTAATTTATAATTAAACTACAAAGTGGGATAGTGGAGGATTATTATGGCCAAATCAATTAAAAGAGATTCGCTAAATAAACTAAAGAAAATCATCTCAAATATGGGAAATGAAGAAATAACTCATGCTAAAAGAGTTAAGCTTTTCTCACAGCTTATTTGTGATCAGATTATTGAAAAAGAATTAATCGCTGATGTTGATAAGAAGAAAAAAGAATTAAACCTCATCCCACAAGCTGCATATTTCCATGATATTGGTAAATCAGCTATCCCAAGAGACTATTATCATATCCAAGATATTCGAAATGAGGCCGGTAAAGATGTTTATAGAACTCACGTAGATGAAGGTTTTAGAATCTTCGATGAAACTGTAGACTTACTTGAAATGAATGATAAAGATATTGAAGAGATGTCTATGATTAACTTCGCAATCCTAGAACATCATGAAAGATGGGATGGACTTGGATTCCCTAATAAGCTTGAAGGTGAGGAAATATCTTTGACTGGTAGAGTTACAGCCGTCGCAGATGCACTTGATAATTACCTCATGAAAACAAGAGATAAAGAAAGAGTTCAACTAGAGTTTGCGATTGATAGAATCGTAACTCATAAACTAACAAGATTTGACCCTATGGTAGTTAACGCATTAATCTTCGCTAAAGAAAATATCGAAGATAAATTGTATTTACTTGAAAATGGTTCATTATCAGATGTTCAAATTGATGAAATTGATAAAAATAAACCAATGGAATTAATGTTTAGACCTATTTTCAATACTTTAACAAGACAAATCAGCTCATACAAAGTTACTTTGAAACTTTTTGATAAAACATACGGAAATATGTATAGTGCCGTTTATAGACCTATTGAAGAAAAGTATGATTTATCTCGTGAAATTATGGAACAAGAATTTACTGAAATAGGTAAAGCTTATCAAAACTTCCAAAAAAGAGGCGTTGCCTTTGAAAAGATTTACGTTGACGTATCAGCTAAATATTTAAGTAAAAAGTATTCCGCAGAAAGTTTGCTTGCAATCCTAGATAAATATGGTGTAAACCCAACTAAGATTGTGTTTGAAATAACTGAATCATTACTCGCAGATATCCGTATTAAGATGCTTGATAATATTCAAATCCTAAGACAAAGAGGAATTGGCATTGCTCTTTATGACTTTGGTAGCGAATATTCAACATTAACAAAGCTATCTGACTTCCATGTGACTGAAATAGTTTTAGCACGTGATTTCGCATCTCAAGTAGTATACGATCCACAAATGAGAGAAATTGTAAGATCAATTGTTGACCTTGCAAAGAAACTTAAACTAGACATTGTTGCAAATGGTATAACAACAAAAGCAGAAGAACAAGTTATGAAAGAACTTGGTGTAAGATTCATGGAAGGTTTATTCTATGGAGGTTACAAGAAAGAACGTTATGTCAGAGGTGACAGTGATTTAAAGATGGGAGGAGCTTATGGCAGATAATTTTAACTCTGAATCAGATAATGAACTTTTAGCTCCTTATGTCGTTAAAGGACTATCAAGAGAATATGCAAAAAGAGTCACAATAGCTAAAATTATTGGAGCTATTGTAGGTGGTATTGCCTTACTATTTTTGTCTATTTTCTTTGTATCAAATGTTATAGCTAAATCATCAAAACTCGTTATTAGAGCTGCACAAGGTGGTGGTTCTTTATCACTTGCAGAAAAGGTTGAAGACTTTGAAGCAGGAGAAGGAAGAACTACTTTATATGCTAAATCATTAGATAAAATTAGAGATATCGATGGTAACAATGCAGTACCTGAAAATATTTATAAATTAGATGGTGGAAGCCATAATACTGAAGATTATTTCTGTTACACTTTCTATTTAAAGAACGTTGGCACAAGTTATCTTCATTCAACTATGACTATGGAAATAACTCTCAACACTAAACACATCGCTGATGCGATTAGAATTGAGGTTTATGAGACTGAAATGTACACCAAAGATCAAGAAACTACATTTATTAAATATGCTAAAAAAGCACAAAATGGATCTGACGAGCCTATATCTTATATATTAAATAAAGGTAATTGTACTAGTTTCTTAGATGATAAATATATATGTAAAAAAGGCGTTGAAGCGCCTGTAGGTGGTGTAATTAAGTTCACTATCGTCATGTATTTAGAGGGTCCAGACCCTGAATGTATAAATGATATTTTAGGCGGAACTTTCGGCTTTAATATCGATTTTACTAACAAAATCTCATAAAAGTTATGAATGTGTTATGTTTTTGATACTGAATTTGTTATGTTGCTTTAACTTAACTGTTATGTTGACTAAGATATAATCTTATCGTAAAAATAAAAAAATCGCCCTAAGGAGGACAAAGTTATTATGAAAAAATCACTCAAAAAACAAGCTGTATTCCCAGTTCTTATGTTACTCGTTGTTACAGCTTTAGCATTAATCGGTTCATCATTCGCATGGTTTGCTATGTCAAACGTTGCAGGTGTTAATAAAGTATCAGGCCAAGTTGAAAAAGGTACAGCTGGTCTTATGATTTCTCAAGATGGTACAAACTTCGAAGAAAGAGTTACATTAGGCTCTTCAGCAAAAACATTTGTAGTTCCTCAATACTATCATCAAGTTTCTACAGTTGATGGACAAAACTTCTTCCAAGCTATCATCACTGGAAAAACAGCTGGTGGAACTGTTACATCAATTAAGACTCAAAGAGATGAAACAGTAATTCCTGGTGCTGCTACTGCTGACCAACATAATTTATATGGTAAAGCTACTTACTCTAAAATTGTTTCTGGAAATCCTACTGTTACAGTTGCAGAAGTTCCATCTGGTGCTACTTCAGTAGTTAAGACTGATGTTGCTGGACAAGAAGGTACTGATGTAACAATTGATTCTACAGCATCATACATGGTATTTGACTTATTCTTCTCAGTAGAAAGAAATGCTAATCTTTATTTAAACTTTGGTTCAGAATTAGCTATTAAAGCTGCTGATCATACTGCAGCTGCTTCAAACCCAGCTATGAGAGTTGCTTTCTTAGATATGAATGGTGTTGACGTTGATACAGTTGAAGGAACAATTATTTGGATTCCATCAGCTACTGAAAATAACCCAACATACTATGGTGTTATTGCAGAAGAAGGTACTACTGCATTTACTCCATATGCATTAGTTACAAATAAGACTCAACAAGTTACTGGTAAACAAAATTCTCAATTATTCAACACTACAACTGGTTTCGGTGTAAATTCAGATATGACTGGTTACACTCCAATCGCTACATTAACTAGTGCAAATGTTAATAAAGTTAGAGTTGTTGTATGGTTAGAAGGTAATGATGAAGCTTGTACAGCTACAGTTGCTCAATTATGGGCTGATCTTAAATTAGAATTCTTCGCAAAGGAAACTGCTTAATCATAATTAATCTTAATTATTATTAAAAAAGGAGGTTTATTATGAAAAAACAAGCGTTATTCCCAGTATTAATTACACTTGTTGTTACTGCTTTAGCATTAATCGGATCATCATTCGCATGGTTCACTGTAGCTAATACTGTTAAAATTTCTCAAATTACTGCTACTGCTCAAACAGATAGCGTTGACTTAAGATTATCATTTGATGCAATCAATTTCTATTCAGGTGAAATTACTATTCCTAATAGTTCAGATGTAATTATGCCTGAAAAATTATTCCAAGTTAGTACAGCTGGTAAAGTATCAAATCCAGGTTTAATCGATTTCTTCGATGCAAAAGTACAAGAAATCAGAAATGCTGCTAATCCATCTTTAAATAAAGATAGAATTGCAACTTATAAAGATTTAACTGTAGAACAAAATGCTGATGGCACACTCAAAGCCGCAGATCTTGGTTCTCATCCAAATTATGGTGAAGCTGGTAAAGCATTTGGCGAAGCTTCAAGCGCTGTTAAACCTACATATATCGTATTTGATTTATATGTATACGTTGATCATGCTGCTGATTTATATTTATATAAAGATGCTGCAGTTCAATGTCAAAATGCTGTTGACGATGCAACTCCTGCAGAAGCTTTACTAAAATCACTTAGAATCGGTTTCTTATATGAAGGATCAGTTGCTGAATCTTCATATAGCACTGATGATTTAAAGAAGGTTAATACTACAGATTCTACTGGTAAATTCATTATTTGGGAACCATCACAATCTGTTGATAGTGGCTCAAGTATTGTTCCAACTTATGGTGTTAAATCTGCTTCAGCTGGTTCATTCTATGATGCATATGTAGAACAATCTACTTATACAGAAGCAGTTACAACTTATTCAACTAACCAATTATTAGTTGATGAAACTAATAGTACAACTGGTAAAACAGCATTAAGCTCAAATTTAACTCAAGGCTATCATAAGTTTAGAGTATATATCTGGCTTGAAGCTAATGATCCAGATTGCGTTGATACAGTTGCTGCTAAGTATTTAAAAGTTGATTTAGCATTAATCGCATTAGAACATCACAGCTAATAAAGATTCCCATAAATTAAAATTTATGGAAAGACAATAGAATTATTATGGGAATGGCTCAAAAAGTCATTCCCATAAATACTATATATGTACACATTTTAGAGGACAAAAGCACGAGTTTTTGTCTTGTAATCGATGTATATATGAGGTAAATGTATGAAAAGAAAACTAATTTTACCTCTAATTGTATCTATATTTAGTGCAATCACCTTGCTTATTGGTGTATCGCTTGCCTGGTTTAGTGTAAACGAAGGTGTTAGTATTAACACAATAAGTATTAGGATGGAAGGAGTTCAAGGTGTTGAATTCTCCGCAGATGGCGTAAATTATAGTACTACAATTAGTGTCGATGATCTTATAGATAATGGAGCACTAATTCCTCAAAAAATCGATGTCGTATCAACTGCTGGTAATGTGGTTGATGGATTAATTCAGTTTTATTTGTTAAATGATACAGGTTCATCTGGTTCAAAATTAACATATAATTCTGTGCAAGTTCCGTTAGCACCAAGCATAAGAAACGGCAAAATCGTAGGTTGGGTTAATACTGACCCTGAGGTTGGGGATTTAAATGAACCAATGGCATCAGCCGATGTTGTCACTGGTCCATATGTAATTTTTGATCTATATGTTCATCATTTCGGTACTCAAAATTTAATACTCAATAGTGGAACCTCTGTATATGGCGATTCACAAATTGCATCCCATATCGCATCAAGGGTTGCCTTCGTAAATCTTGGAACTATTCCAGCTACAAGTTATGATGAAGATGAGAGTAACTTGACATCTCTTAACACATCTCAAACTAGTAAAGCTAAGATTTATGAACCAAATGCACTCTTCCATGCGCCAGATGCAATAGGAGATGAAAGCTATGCTGGAACATCAAGTGCCTCTGGCACTTATGACACTTATTATGGAATTAAAGCATCTAAAACAAATATTCCATCAATGCCATATTCACAGGATGATATAATGAATATGGGTGTTGCCTATATTTATACTGAAAAAGGTGTAAACTATACTATTAGTACTGACGGTCTTGAAGCTGTCAATTCTTTATATTACGCGGGCGCGTGCGTTACGCATAATACGGAAACTTATGTTGATGAGTTAACTGACGCAGTACTAACAAATCAATACCTTACAAGTGATTACACACTAGCAACTTTTGAAGGACAAGGTGAATGTTACTCAAAGTTAAGAGTGTATATGTGGCTTGAAGGACAAGATGGTGATTGTATCAACCAAGTATCAGGAACTAGTATCTATTTCGATATTAAGTTCACAACAATCGAAAAAGTAAAATCAAATTAAGTGAGGAAAACTTATGGGAAAGAAAATATTAAACATTATTGGTGATGTATTCTTAGGTATTATCGTATTAATGGCTATTGCTGGAATCATCTATGGTCTTTCATTGAGAAAAAATAATGGTGTACCTAGATTATTCGGTAAGAGTGCATTCGCAGTACCAACATCATCAATGGACATTTCTAAAAAAGAAGCAGAAGAAAAAGGATTAAATAAGAAAACATTAATCCATAAAGGTGATATTGTATTCGGTGATTTAGAAGTAGCCTATGAAGACTTACAAGTTGGTGATGTTATCTTCTTTAAAGGTAACTTAATCCAAAACGATCCAAACGAATATATTATTGTCCATAGAATCATTGATATTGCAAAAGATGAAAATGATAAAATTCAATATTACATCACACGAGGTGATAATCCACAAATTCCAGAAGATGATGTACAAGTTGTAAGAAAAGACACATACATCGCTAAGTTATCTGGAAAACTTCCTGGAGCTGGTTATATAGTTTTATTCCTCACTTCAAATTCTTGGATTAACTATCAAGCAAAAGATGGAACTGAAAATGCATTCCTTAAAGGACTTTACAATTTCAAGTTACCTATTGGATTTGGTTTATTAATTATTATTCCAATCTTCATTTACTTAATCGTTATGATTGTTAAACTCGTTAGTGTTATCAGCAACAACAAGAAAGTTGATGCTGCTAATGAAATTGCTCAAGGTGTTGTATCAGACGATGTTAAAGACGCAATCATTCAAGAATACATGAGAAAACAAGAAGAACTTAAGAAAGCACAAGAAATAGAAAACCAAGAAGAAACTAAAAAGGAGGAATAGTCAATGTCAGAATTTTTCAGTTTTGCTAGAGAGATGATCAAGATCTTCATTGACGGATTCAAACAAATCATTCTTGGAATCTGGTATGGTTTAAAACAAATCTTTGGCTTTAAACAATATATCGCAGTCTTTCAAGAATATTCTCCATCATTCAATTTCGGAGCTTGGTTACTCGCTGGATTATTAGTATTATTAATGATTGCCTTAATAGGCGGTATCGTATATCTAATCATCTTCTTAATCATAAGAAGAATAAGAAAGAATCGTTCGTTTGTATCACAAGATCAATTACTTGCTGAAGTTGCAGCATTAAATAGAGAAGTAATGAAAGCAAAGCTTGATAGAGATAAATTACTTGCTATGAAGCTTAATGGTATTAAACCAGCTGAACTTGATGAAGCTGATGATAATCAAGAGAATGGTTCAAGATTCATGAAGCTATCAAAAGTTGATCAAGAAATGGAAACTTATGAAGCACCAATTTATAATAACGATTTATCACTTGAAGATATCTGTGAACAATTTAGAAACTTTAATAGTTCACGTATGGGACTCTACTATGATGAAAAAGTTATCAGACTCTTTATCGCTGGTATGGGTTGTACAAGACTTTTAATCTTACAAGGTATATCAGGTACAGGTAAAACATCTCTTCCATATTCATTTGGTAAGTTTACTCAAAACGATGCACAAATCGCTGCAGTACAACCTTCTTGGAGAGATAGAACTGAAATGTTTGGTTACTTCAATGAATTCACTAAGAAGTTCAATGAAACTGAAATTCTTAAAACATTATATGAAGCAACTTATACAGACAATGTATATGTAACAATCCTAGATGAAATGAACATTGCGAGAGTTGAGTACTATTTCGCAGAAATGTTATCAATTCTAGAAATGCCATCAAAAGAAGAATGGGTAATTGACTTAGTACCTTCTGGATGGCCAAAAGATCCTAAGCATATTACTGATGGTAGATTTAGATTACCTGAAAATATGTGGTATGTTGGAACAGCAAACAACGATGACTCTACATTCTCTATCTCAGATAAAGTATATGACCGTGCTATTCCAATTAACATTGATACAAAAGGTGTTCCATTTGAAGCACCTTATACTCAAAATATCAATCTTTCATATTCATATTTAGAGCGTTTATTTGAAAGAGCTAAAGAAGAATATCCAGTTAGCGAAATTAACTTAGAAAAGATTGAAAAACTAGATGATTACGTTATTGAACACTTTAGACTTGCGTTTGGTAACCGTATCTTAAAACAATTAAAAGAATTTGTTCCATGCTATATCGCATGTGGTGGAACTGAACTTGAAGGAATCGATTATATCTTAGCTAATAAGGTATTTAGAAAGTTTGAAGCGTTAAACCTCTCATTCATTAGAGATGAAATCGATGGACTCATTAACTATCTTGATGAACAATTTGAAATCGATAACATGAGAGAATGCTATGACTATCTAAGAAGACTCCAAAAATTATTCTAATGAAAGGATGACGAGAAATGGGAAAGAAAGTTAAAGTAGAATCTTTAGTAAATGAACTTGAAGATTCAATTAAACAAGAATTTACATCTGAACAATACCAAGATTACGTTGACTTCCGTGAAAGTGTTAAACACGGAGAAGATGCTTTTTCCATTTCTCGTGTAAATGTAAAAAGAGACGTTGATATTTCTTGGGTAGATAAAATTGAGGATTCAGTAGTTGCTCTTGATAATGTACTAAGAAAACCTAGAAACTTCATTAAAGATGTTGAAGAAATAGTACCAATTGAAATGAGTAAGAAGATTGGTAGTGAATCAGTTAAACATTTAGCTACTCACACTAACTATATTCAATCAATTGAAGATGGAAAAGTAACTCCAAGTAAAATACTTAATGTTTATAAAGAAGAATCATTCGCAACATATGAAAATAGATTCATTAAAACATTACTTCAACATTTAAATGTCTTTATTGAAAAGAGATATCAAGGTCTAGTTTCACAAAAAGACGTTAATAACTTAGCAAGTGCTCACTCTATTGAAAACTTCACAGTTAGAGATGAAAAAGTTAAGTTTAAAATGGATATTTCAATTTCATCTCCATCTTTAAATGTAGAAGGTAGTGGAAATCAAAAAGATGGTATTGAAACTGCAATTCAAAGAGTTTTAAGAATTAGACACATCATTAAAGAATTTATGGGTAGCCAATTCATGGATATCATGAAAGATGCAGCTCCAGTTAAGCCTCCAATTCTTAAAACTAACCTATTAACTAAAAATCAAGATTATTCTAAACTTCTAGAATTATGGCAATTCATTGAATCATATACATCTAAAGGTTATGAAGTATCACTTAATGAAGATAACGCAATTCCAAAACAAGACTTCATTAATAAGATGCAAGAATTATCATTCCTTCAATATTTATATTTAAAACAATATGTTGGTGAAGATGTAGATGAATCAATCAAATTAGCTCTTGAAAGACAAATGACATACTTTACTCCTGAACAAGCTGAAACAGATGAAAAAGGTGCTAAAGGCGGTAAGAGAGCAAAGATGGTCGCTGCTGGCGGAGCCGGAGGAAGAGGCAAAGGTGGCTATGGTGGCGAAGGTTCATATGGCGGTAAGAAAGGTATTACCCTCGCAACTAAGGCAATCATCAGAAAAGAATTTAGTAAAATCTTAGGCCACTATACTGATGACCTTGAAGAAGTAAGAAAAATCTTTACTATGGAATTCGAACACGTAAATAAAGCTGTTAAGAAGGAAGAAGAAGCTTTACGTGATGCTCTTGAAAGAGTTATTAAGAAACAAAAAGAACTCAACGAAAGAGAAAGAATTCAAAATATCGAGAAAGAAAAGAAAGAAAAAGCTAAGGCTATTGAAAAGAAAAAGCAACAAGAACTTAAGGCTAAGAAAGAAGAAGCTAGAAGACTTAAAGAAATTGAACGTCAAATTAGACTTAAGGAACTTGAAGAAAAGCGTAAACAAAAAGAAGCTGAAAAAGCTAGAAAAGAAAAAGAAAGAGCCGAAGCTGAACGTATTAAACAAGAACGTATTAATAAGGGACTTGATATCCATATTGATACAGGTAATAAAGACGTTATTGCTGAAGCAGAGATTCAAGAAAATGATGAAACAAGAATCAATGTTCAAGATTTAACTAATGTTTATAGCGATAACGTTGATGATCTTGAAATCTTCAATACAGAACTTGAAGGTAAAGATAAGTTTGTAAAGTCTGAAGAGACTCAAGATAAAACTAAGAAGAAAAAATAAAATCTAGAAAAGGAGAATCATGAGAAAGTTTTCAGTAACAAGTTTCCTTGTGAGAATTTTTACAATTTTAATAATTGGCGTGAGCGCATCTTTCGCATGGTTCTCAAACTATGATGCTTCAAGAATCGGAGATGGATCAGACTTAACCGTTGATATTGACCCATTCAACTCCGTATCACTAAACATCAAAGAGATTCCAGTTGCGGATTTTACATTTAGAGATGAAGCTGTATCTGGTGATGGCAGAAACTTCTATCAAATAGTTACATCAGAATATGGACGTGTTATCTCAGGATATCAAACACTTCCAGTAGGCTCTCAAACTTATAACCAAAGAGTGTTTGACTATACATTTGATTTCTATGCGTATGGTTCACTATCTTTATATCTTGGCCCTGAATCATGGGTAAGACCTCATTATCAAACTCTTGAGAATGAAGCTTTAGCAAATTATCCAGAGTATCAAAAGAATAGAGATAGAATCGCAGGAGCCGTAAGAATTGCACTAATTAGACTAGACGCTAATGACCAACCTGTATCAACTGTCACATGGATACCAAACACAACATATGAATATAATTCACAAACTGGAATAGTAAATGAACACGGAACTGTTGAATCGCAATTTATGCACATTAGAAACACTAATGGTGATAATGCAGTATTCAATGTACCACTAATCCCAGATGGAGTAGATGCAGGAAAACCATCTCCATCAGGATCAGATAACGTAAATGGATATATCTGGGGTGATCTCCCAGATTCAGACAATATCGGTAAAAATATCCCAATCTTTACAACAAATGTACTCCACGGCGCAAGAACAAAGGTTAGAGTAACTTGTAGAATTTGGATTGAAGGAACCGATAGAGAAGCAATGGGTAACCTTATGGGCGGAAAGTTCGATGTATATTTCCACTTCATAATCGTTAACAAAGATGAATAAAAGGGAGGTAAGAATATGAAAAAGAATAATAAGATACTTATAACTTTAATTACTCTAGTAGTATTATCTTTCGTCCTAATTGGTTCATCATTTGCGTGGTTCTTAGTATCTACTACAATTAAGATTCCATTCTCAAGTGAACTTACAGTTACACAAAAAGAGAATCTTGAAGTATCAGTAGATATCGATAATAACTTATCAACAGATAATTTCCAAGGAACATTCGCATCATCAATTGACCTTGGAACTATCCTAGATATTTCAGGAAATGGAATAAATCTATTTAATCCTATTGGATTCCAATCAGAAGATGTTCCATCTCTATACGAAGTTGCAACACCAATTCACTTAGGTGATGAGACTAAAGAAGGAGATTATTTAGAACTTATTATTAAGTTTAGAAGTAACTCTGAACTTGATATTTATCTTAATGAAGATTCATCAATTCTTCCTTATGATAAAACAACTAACATGAGTGAGTATTCACCAACAATTTCAAGAGACTATATTTCAGGAGCTGCAAGAGTTGCGATTCTTGATAGTACTAAAACTAGTTCACTACTTATTTGGGACCCAAACCCAAATTATCAATTAACTAAAGTTTCTGAATCATATACATTTAGTGAAAATGGTACAGTTGATTCATTTAGTGCATTATCATCATATTCATATATCACATCAACTAATGGCCAGTCTAGTCAATTCACTTCAAATGATATAGTACTTGGAAACTCAGACCTTGATGAACACAAATTACTAACTCTTACAAAAGCTAGTGAGAGCGATGAATATTATACAGGCCAAGTTGTAGTTAGAATTTGGATTGAGGGAAGAGATAGAGAATCTGATATCTGCCTATCTGGTGGAAGAATCAAGATTAACCTAGTATTTAATGGTGTAATTAGTGAGGAATAGATTTATGAAAAAGAATAAAGTTTTATTAGTCGTTCTCACAATTGTATCTTTAACTATAGCGCTAGTTAGTGTGTCATACGCTTGGATAGCTAGAAGATTTAAACCGGTTATCGAAGAAGATAACATGAGAATTCAAGCTTCATCAGCTCTTCAAATTGTTTATGACTCTAACTCTCAAACTCAATCAGCAAGCCTAAAGACATTCCTTCCAACACTTACTGATAGATTTGAATTTAAACAAGTATCAAGTTATAACGGAATTAATTTCTTTGGATTTGATACATCAGGTGATAGACCAAAAGTAGTTGGTATTCCGACTGCTCAAAGTCCAACTAATGATGACTATCTAAATTCTGGAATTATTCATTTCTCATTTAGATTAGCCCCAAGAGATAATCTAGGTAGTGGTCACTTATATGTGCTTCTTGCTCATAATGAATGTGGTTTTAGCACATCAAATGACCACACTCCAACAACAGAAGTAACTTATCAAACAGCTTTTAGATGTTCTATAAGCTACACAATTAGTAATGTAACTACAACAATTATCTTCTGTAATGATACAACTAAGATTTTCTATCAAGATATTGCTTCTCCAATTGCACTTGATAATGATGCAGTTAATGAATATATAGATGATATTAGCTCAGATGGAAAACTTGAATTTGAAAATGATGATACAAATTTCTATTCATCTCCAACTGTGGTTAACTTCAATTCTAAATCAAAATCAGATGCAACTGATACACTAACATCAACTGATAAAGCTAATGCATTATGTGTACTTACATCTAATCAAGCAGTTCAATTCACAGTTAATATTTGGCTTGAGGGTTGTGATCCAAATACTGTTACATCTATTAACTCAAATTATATAGATTTCCTCTTAAAGTTTGATGCATTATTAGAAGAAGATTAGTAGGTGATACTTATGAAAAAGCATTTAACTAATATTCTCTTACTATTAATAATCACATTCTCACTTGTAGTCG
>JAEEGL015859016.1_pt1 | contig 26864 bp, 22 predicted proteins | sample 9134231 | NCBI WGS metagenome assembly JAEEGL01 (sample SAMN16246548, study PRJNA631951) | gut metagenome | biome: gut microbiome; feature: rumen; material: fiber-attached | host: Bos | place: Iran: Karaj | collected 2018-10 | reverse complement strand
TTTTTTCACGGCCGCTGTAAATGGCGCCGGCTTCCAGCGCTTCCAGGATCTCGGTCAGTTCGTCACCGAGGAAAATGCTGATAATTGCAGGCGGAGCCTCGCATCCGCCGAGACGATGATCATTGCCTGCAGATGCAACAGATGCACGAAGAAGATCCTGATAATCATCAACCGCTTTAATGACTGAAGTCAGGAAAAGCAGGAACTGGGCACTTTCATGAGGACTGTCGCCGGGATCCAGCAGGTTGTATCCGGTGTTGGTAAACATGGACCAGTTGTTATGCTTTCCGCTGCCGTTTACGCCCTCAAAAGGTTTTTCAGCCAGGAGACAGAAAAGCCCATGGCGAAGCGCAACTTTCTTCATCATCTCCATTGTGATCTGATTATGATCACAGGCCACATTGGCAATGGCATAAATAGGGGCCATTTCATGCTGGGAAGGAGCGGTTTCATTATGTTCCGTTTTGGCGCAAACACCAAGCTTCCAGAGCTCTTCGTTCAAATCCTGCATAAAGGACTGAACCCGCGGATGAATTGTGCCGAAGAAATGATCTCCGAGTTCCTGACCTTTGGGAGGCTTTGAGCCAAACAGGGTACGACCGGCGAAAATGAGGTCACTCCGACGATCAAAAAGATCCTTGTCAACCAGAAAATATTCCTGTTCCGGACCGACTGTAGGGGTTACGCGGGTTGCATCCATACGTCCGAAAAGGTGAAGAATCCGTACAGCTTGTTTGTTCAGCGCTTCCATGGACCGGAGAAGGGGCGTTTTTTTGTCCAGCGCTTCGCCGCCATAGGAACAATAAGCAGTAGGAATACAGAGAACGTGATCCTTGATAAATGCATAGGAAGTAGGATCCCAGGCTGTATATCCGCGGGCTTCAAAAGTTGAGCGGAGCCCGCCGTTGGGCAGGGAAGAAGCATCGGCTTCTCCGCGAACCAGTTCCTTGCCGGAAAACTCCTGAATGACCGCACCGCCGGGCAAGGGGGATATAAAGGCATCGTGCTTTTCGGCAGTAACGGAATTGAGCGGCTGAAACCAATGAGTATAATGGGTTGCTCCGCGCTCGAGGGCCCAGTCTTTCATGGCATTGGCAACGACGGAAGCAACATCCGGATCGAGACGGCGTCCATCGTCAATTGTTTTATGCAGCGCTTTATAGGTCTCCCTGGGAAGTCGCTGGCGCATAACTGCATCATTAAATACATTTATTCCAAACATTTCTTCAACCGAGGACATAAAGCCAACACCTCCCGACATTGATCAATTGAGTTTAGAAGATTGACGGCAAAAAGTCAAGAAAATGAAGAGAATCCTCAATGGCCGGCGGAACAGCGGGAAAGATGGCAGGTGCAGGGGCGGTTCATTGTTTTTTGGGGTTGAATGTGGTAAAATAATTTGATTCACTAAAGTGCGAAACCACGGAGGAAACAGAGATGTTTGAGCCAAAGATCAGGAACCGCCAGACAGACCTGCTGATGAAAGCGGTGATGCTTCTTCGGGACGAGGAAGACGCATATCGTTTTTTCGAAGATCTCTGTACGATTCCGGAAATCAAGAGTATCAGCCAAAGGCTGGAGGTTGCTGAACTGCTTCGGAAAAAAGAAACTTATCAGGAGATTGCTCTGCAGACCGGAGCCAGCAGCGCTACCATCAGCCGGGTTAACCGGGCTTTGAATTATGGCGCGGACGGATATAACCGTGTTCTGAGCGAGATGGAGAAGGAGTAAACGGAACAGATGGATTTAAACAAGCTGAACCGGGAACAGCGATGTGCAGCGGAAGCTTTGCAGGGCCCAGTACTGATCCTTGCAGGTGCTGGAAGCGGAAAGACACGGGCGCTGACCTATCGATTGGCCAATCTGATTGATCATGGCGTGCCTTCCTATAAAATTCTTGCGCTGACTTTTACCAACAAAGCTGCAAAGGAAATGAAAAAGCGGGTGGCTGACCTGATCGGGCAGAAGGAAGCCGATGATGCGTGGATCAGCACCTTTCATTCCACATGCGCGCGGATTTTGCGGCGGGATATTGAAAAACTCGGATACAACCGCTCTTTTGCGATCTATGATGACGATGATCAGAACCGGGTTATGAAAGAAATCCTGAAAAAGCTGAACATTGATGAGAACTTTATTTCAACCAGGGAAATACGCGGAAAAATCAGCGATGCAAAAAACAGACTGATGAATCCGGATGACTGGTTCAGGAGCAGCAGCCGGGACCGCCGGTGCAGCCTGATCCACGATGCGATGGTTGAATATGAAAAAAGAATGAAAACGCTCAATGCGCTGGATTTTGACGATCTCCTGCTGAAAACTCTGGTGCTTTTTGCCGAACATCCTCCGGTTCTGCAGGCCTATAAGGAACGGTTTACTTATGTGATGGTGGACGAATACCAGGATACAAACAAAGCCCAGTAGGAAATGGTCCGTATGCTGACTTCAGACAGCCGGAACCTCTGTGTTGTGGGCGATGACGATCAAAGCATCTACGGATGGCGGGGCGCCGATATCAGAAACATCCTCGATTTTGAAAAGGATTATCCGGATGCCAAAGTGATCAAGCTGGAGCAGAATTATCGGAGCACCGCCAATATCCTTGACGCCGCCAATCAGGTGATTGCCAGAAATCAGGGAAGAAAAGACAAAAAACTGTGGACGGAGCACGAGGCCGGGGAGAAAATCCAGCTTTACCGTGCTGCCGATGAACATGACGAGAGTATGTGGATTGCTTCGAAAATCCGAAGCCTGCCGGCAGAAGGTTACGGATACGGACAAACGGCAATCCTGTACCGGACCAATGCGCAAAGCCGTGTTCCGGAAGAAATGCTGATGAAAAGCGGCATTCCATATCGGGTGTTCGGAGGGCAGAAATTCTACGAAAGAAAAGAAATCAAGGACATACTGGCATATCTGCGGGTCATCGTGAATCCGACGGACGATATATCACTGCTGCGGATAATCAATGTTCCAAGACGTTCCATCGGCGACACTACGGTTCAGGCCATTCAGGAATACGCGGCGGAAAACAACATGAGCATTTTTGAAACGCTGAATGAACTGCCGGATACTGTGGGTTCCCGCGCAAGAAAAAGTGTGGAAAGCTTTTTCAGCCTGATGTCTTTGCTGGGAGCCATGAAAGAATGCCTGAGCCTTCCGGATTTTGTGAACGAACTGATTGAGAAGACCGGACTTGAAGAGGCCTACCGGAAAGAAAACACGGAAGAAGCGCTGGAACGGATTGCCAATATGGATGAGTTCCGGAATGCGCTGAGAGAATACGACGAGCAGGAAGAGAATCCGACCCTAGAGAGCTATCTGGAAAATATAGCCCTGGTTACCGATCTTGACCGGGCCGAAGATGAACACGGATATGTTACCATGATGACCCTTCACAGCGCCAAAGGCCTTGAATTCGATTGCGTCTTTATTCCGGGCCTTGAGGAAAACATTTTCCCGAGCATGAGAAGCGTGGCTGAGGAAGACAGGCTGGAGGAAGAACGCCGGCTCATGTATGTCGGAATTACGCGTGCCCGCAAACTCCTTTTCCTGAGCTATGCCGGAGAAAGAATGATGTACAACCAGTACAGCCATAACCCGCCCAGCCGGTTTATCCGGGAAATCCCGGCGAGCCTTCTCAGTATGCAGTACAACAATGCCGGACGGGAAGGACGAATTGTCCGTATGGACCAGGGATACAGACAGGAAAGAGTCATCCGCGGCAGAAACAGCACAGTACCTGCAGCAAATGAAAACTACGGGTGTCCTGCGGATCACACAAAGGCAAAGCTGACTTTCAAAGGGAAAAGCCTGGATAACATTCCCGGGGTATCCAAGGGGTTCGGAGGCCTGACGGTCGAAAGTGCTGCCAAAGGACTGGAAAGTAATGCCTACGGCAGTCTGTTTGCTGCAGGGGACCGGGTGATGCATCCCAAATTCGGGCCGGGAAAGGTTCTTGAAGTATCCGGGAAAGGAAAAGATGCCAGAATCAGGATCCTGTTTGAAAAAGATCACAGTGAAAAAACACTCGCCCTTGCTATTGCTCCGATTGTACGGATGGAGGGAACGGAATGAACGATTTGCAGAAAAAAAGGATGCAGGAGCTGATTGATGAAATCAGCAAAGCGTCATACGCGTATTACGTGCTGGACAATCCGTTCATCAGCGATATGCAATGGGATAAACTGTATGATGAACTGAAACAGCTGGAAGAAGAAACCGGAGAACAGCTGCCTGAAAGCCCTACCCGAAAAGTCGGGGGAACGATTCTGAAAGGGTTTTCTGAACATACGCATATCACAAGGCTCTGGAGCATGGACAAAGTTCAGAGCATGGATGAGCTGGATGCCTGGATTTCAAGAACGGAAAAACTGGCGGGAAAGGCCAATCTTCAGTACTATGTTGAATACAAGTTTGACGGTCTGACCCTGAATCTGACATATTATCACGGAAAACTGATTCAGGCGGCGACACGGGGAGACGGAATCAGGGGAGAAGCTATTCTGGAACAGGCGAAAACGATTCATACCGTGCCGAAAGAAATACCGTATCAGGGTTTGCTTGAAGTGCAGGGCGAATGCATTATGCGTCTCAGTACACTTGAAAAATATAACAAGGCGCATCCGGAGGCTCCGTTGAAGAATGCAAGGAACGCTGCGGCCGGAGCACTTCGGAATCTTGATCCGGCAGTGACTGCGGGCAGACATCTTGACGCCTTTTTTTATCAGATCGGAACCATCGAAAAACCGCCGTATGAAAGTCAGCCGGAAATGCTTCAGTTTCTCCGGGATAACGGTTTTCAGGTAAGCCCGTTTCTCGGAAGCGGAACCGGAAAGGAAGAGCTGGAAAAATGGATCCGTGAGATCGGCAGCCAGAGGAGTTCGCTGGACTGGCTGATTGACGGCGTTGTTATAAAAATCGGTGATAATGCTTTGCGGGAAAAAATGGGCTTTACCGAAAAGTTTCCGCGTTGGGCGGTGGCCTATAAATTCGAAGCCGAGGAAGCGGTTACCCGGCTGCTGAATGTAACCTGGGAGCTGGGCAGAACCGGAAAGCTGACCCCTCTCGCACACCTTGAACCGGTTGATTTTTACGGTGTGACGGTGAGAAAAGCGACCTTGAACAATCTTGGGGATATTCAGCGGAAAAATGTGGCTATCGGGTGCAATGTATGGATCAGACGAAGCAATGACGTTATTCCTGAAATTATGGGACGGGCCGGTGAAATTCAACCGGATGAAAAACCGATTGTCAAGCCTGTCCTGTGTCCCGCCTGCGGAAGTCCGCTGACCGAACGCGGAGCCCACCTGTTCTGTATGAACCGGAACAGCTGCCGTCCGCAGGCGGTTGCCCGGATTGCCCATTTTGCCGGAAGGGAAGCCATGGATATTGAGGGGCTAAGCGAGAAAACCGCCGAACAGCTGTATGACCAGATTGGTGTTCGGGAAACGGCAGACCTTTACAGGCTGACCCCGATGGATTTTCTGATGCTGGAAGGCTTCAAGGAAAAAAAGGCAGCGAACCTCAGTGAGTCCCTTGAAAAAAGCAAAGACTGTACATTGGACGCTTTCCTGTTTGCGCTCGGAATTCCGAATGTCGGCAGGAAAACAGCCCGGGACCTGGCCTCGTCTTTCGGAAGCCTTGACAGAATCAGAACCTGTTCATCCGAAGAACTGACCGCACTGCCGGACATCGGGGAAACCGTTGCCGGAAGCATTACAGAATATTTCAGTTTTCCTGAGAATCTGAAAATGATCGATGCCATGCTGTCTGCGGGAGTAAAACCACGGGAAATAAAAACTGTCAGCGAAGGTGTTTTCAGCGGCTTAAGCATTGTAGTAACCGGCACATTGCCTACGCTGAGCCGTAAACAGGCAGAAGATCTGATCCGGGAATGCGGCGGAAACGCATCATCCTCCGTGAGCAAAAAAACCGCTTTTGTCGTAGCCGGCGAGGAAGCAGGCAGCAAGCTGACGAAGGCCCAAAGCCTTGGAACAGAAATCATTGACGAGGCGGAATTTTTAAAGAGAGCGGGGAAATAAAACCTATGTTTTCAGGAATTACGGAATGGATTCAGGATTTAACAACAAATCCCGGCGGTACGCTTCTTACGCTTGCATATGTTGTTTTCTGTATCCTGTTCAGTCTGATCCTGCACGAATGTGCCCATGGATGGGTCGCATATAAATGCGGGGATCCGACTGCAAGAATGCTTGGACGGCTGACGCTCAATCCTGCAAAACACCTTGATCCGTTGGGCACTGTATGTATGCTGATCCTGCATGTCGGATGGGCTAAGCCTGTTCCGGTCAATCCCAGAAATTTCAGAAATTACAGGCGGGACTATATTCTTGTTTCCCTGGCGGGAATTGTGACGAATCTGCTGATGTGTATCGGAAGCATGATTTGTGTTGCGCTCCTTTGCAGAATTATTTACAAGCCGGTTCTTCTGGATTATGCACGGGAAAAAGGATTGCAGAACAACCTGATGGATCTCTATCATATGTATATTCCAAGCGCGGTATACTCCGGTGCTTTCGAAGTGGTTGAAGGCAATGTCAATACGGGGTGCATATGGGCATTATATGTTCAAAGGCTTTTCCTGATGCTGGCACAGATGAATCTCGGACTTGCTGTTTTCAATCTGATCCCCGTTCCTCCCCTGGATGGATACCGTTTCCTGGATATGTTTGTTTTTAAGGGAAGACTTGCTTTGGAACGCCAGACCATGAATATCATACAGATTGTTTTTCTGGCAATTTGTATCAGCGGCGTGCTGAGCCGCGCACTCACAGCGGTCAACGGCGCGGCTTACGGTTTCCTGAGCAATCTGTTTTCTGTACTGGTATAAGAAAAGAGTCATGAAGAATGCTGACACAGGAATTTAAACTGAAGGATTTTGACGGACCTCTGGATTTGCTGCTCACGCTGATCGGAAAGGCGCAGATCGATATCCGGGATATCTTTGTGAGTGAGATCACAGATCAGTACCTGGAAATTGTGCGGAACGCGCCGGATCTGAACATGGATGAAAGCAGCGATTTCCTGGTCATGGCGGCAACGCTGCTTGAAATCAAAAGCAGGGCGATGCTGCCAAGAGCCCCGGAACCTGAAGAGGAGGATCCGGAGACCGAGCTGATACGCCGGCTGGAAGAATACAAGCAGTTCAGGGAAACCGCAGAAAACATGAAGAGTTTTGAGGAGGCAGCCAAACATGTTTTCACAAAGCTTCCGGAAGAGTATCCGCTTCCTCCGCAGGAGTTTGAACTGACGGGACTGACGCTGGAAGGACTGACAGAAGCTTTTATCAGGATCTGGAACCGGAAACCATTGATGGATGACAATCCGGAAAGCAACCACTATGCACCGCGGAATATCCGGCGTGATGTTCATACGGTTCAGGAGTGCATGCTGGAATTGATTCATGCCGTGAAGCAAAAGAAACGAATGAAATTCGAAGAAGCTTTTCAGGACGCACCGACAAAGGAAGCGGTTGTTACCTACTTTCTGGCTGTGCTGGAGCTTCTGAAACTGGGACAGATGCATATTGTCCAGTCAACGGTTTACGGAGAAATTGAACTGTATTACGGAAAATTCAAACCGCCGAAGGAAACGGATCTGATGACCGAAGCCGAAGGAGAAACAGGTAAATGAGCGAGCAGGAAAAGACTCTGGAAGGAACCATCAAAGGAAGAATCGAAGCCATTTTATTTGTTGCCGGAGAGGCTGTGGCCGTGAAAGATCTGGCCCGTGCACTTCAGATCGGGGAAAAAGAACTCAACCGGGTTCTGAATGAGATGAAAGACGAATATGACTATGAGCAGCGCGGATTCCTGCTGAAACGGTTCGGAAACAATGTGCAGCTGGCAACCCGGCCACTCTATGCAGAAGATGTCGTACGGCTGCTGCAGCCGGTACAGCAGCAGAGCCTGTCCCAGGCAGCGATGGAAACCCTGGCAGTGGTTGCCTACAAGCAGCCGGTTACCCGGGCAGATGTTGAACAGATTCGCGGAGTGAAATGTGATTACAGCCTGCAGAGCCTGATGCTGAAGAATCTGATAGAAGAAGCCGGAAGAAAGGATACCATCGGACGACCGATTCTGTACCGTACAACCGATAAATTTCTCAGTCATTTTGGGATTCAGAATCTTGAAGAGCTGCCTCCGATGCCGGAAAACGAAACAGAGAACAATGAAACCGACAGTGAAGAAATTTTGACAACATAAAAACGAAAGGAAGGGTAATCATGGAAAAGAAAATGGTCGTTGAAGGAATGAAATGCATGCACTGCAAGGCAAGTGTGGAGAAAGCACTGAAGGCGGTTCCCGGCGTAACGGATGCCGAAGTGGATCTGGAAGCAAAAACCGCCAGAATTGTGGCAGAGGACAACGTTTCCGATGCGATTCTGATGGAAGCTGTGAAAGCAAAGGGATTTGAACCGGTTCAGATGATCTGAGACAGGATTCCGCAAAGCAATGAAAAGGAGACAAGGGAATCATGGATGAACAGAATAAACCGAATGCGAGAAAAAAGAAGATTGTCGGTGAGGGAAAAGGCATTGAAAAGCATGGGGAAGGTCTTGGAACAGGCCCGGTAGGGCAGAACAGTCCCCAGCCGCCGCAGAGTGCTTTCAGACCATCATCCGGAAATAAATCAGGCGGAAGAGAAAATCCGCACTATCCGAATTCATCCGTTTTCGGACAGAAAGAACAGCGTTCGGATCCGCAGCCGTACGGCCGGAATCCGCAGCGTCCGGGTCAGAATTTTTTCGGCCAGAGCGGAAACGCCCAGAGTCAAAGTCCCTTTAGCCAAAACCGTCCTCAGTCATCCCAGAATCGCCCGGCACAAAGCACGCAGTATTCATCTGCCCGTCCCCGCCCAAGCACCCAGGGATCCGGGCAGAGCCAGCGCACCGGAACTCCGGCAGGGGGCGGAGGCAGTAAGCTTCTTTTGATGGTCGTTGCCATTGTTGCCATATTCTTTTTGGGCAAGAACTTTCTGGGCGGGGGAAACAACGGAAACAATTCTTCCGTCAACCTGCCCGTGGCCCAGAACAATACGCAAAGCCAGCAGCAGACACAGGGAACTGGTTCCGGCAGCGGATTAATGAATCTGCTGGACAGCTTCCTGGGCAGCAGCGGAAACTCAGGATACGATTTCCACGGAATCCTCAGCGGACTTACCGGCGGGGGAAACAGCAGCACTGTAATCCCTTCAGGCAGCAGCCAGTATTTCACCACCAGTATGGATAACAACACTCCGGATGCGGATACAACTGTCAGCAGTAAGGCTCGGCAGAAATATACCGTGATCCGCGGAGGGAAAAAAGACAAATTGACCATTCTGGTCTATATGTGCGGCGCGGATCTGGAGAGCCAGAACGGAATGGCAACCAGTGACCTGAAAGAAATGGTTAACGCAAAACTGAATGACAGCATTAACCTTCTCGTTTATACCGGCGGCGCACGAAAATGGAAGAACAATGTTGTAAGTTCTGCGTATAATCAGATCTACAAAATTGAAAACGGAAGCCTGACCAGGTTGGTGGAAAACGACGGAAATGCCAGCATGACAAACCCGGCCACTTTGAGCTCTTTTATCCGTTACGGAAAAACGAATTATCCTGCGAACCGCATGGCCCTGATTTTCTGGGATCACGGCGGAGGAAGCATTACCGGATACGGCTATGATGAACGTTTCGGGAAGGGTCAGACCATGACGCTGTCCGGCATCAGCGAGGCGCTGAAAAACGGCGGTGTTCAGTTTGACTTTATCGGATTTGACACCTGCCTGATGGCCACGCTGGAAAACGGCCTGATGCTGGATCAGTATGCAGATTACATGATTGCCAGCGAGGAATCAGAACCCGGCACCGGATGGTATTATACGAACTGGCTGAATCAGGTCAGCGCGAATCCTTCCATGAGTACGGTGCAGATCGGAAAAACGATCGTGGATGATTTCGTGGAGGTCAGCAACCGCCAGTGCCGCGGCCAGGCTACGACACTGAGTGTCGTGGATCTGGCTGAACTTAAGGCAACGGTTCCGAAGGAACTGAAGGAATTCAGCATTGAAACAAACAATCTGATTCAGGATGACCAGTTTAAAAAGGTATCCGTTGCAAGGAGCAGAACCCGTGAATTTGCTCAGCATGCAAATATTGATCAGATTGACCTTGTGCATTTTGCAAAGAATTTGGGTACCCGGGAAGGCAAAGAGCTGGCAGAGGCTCTGCAAGGTGCAATTAAATACAATCGTACCGGCGGCGGTATCAGCGACGCCTATGGCCTGAGCATTTATTTTCCGTACAAGAAGACTTCAAAGATCAATCAGATTGTTCCGACATATAAAGCCATCGGCATGGATGATGAATATACCCGCTGTATTCAGGAATTTGCGAGACTGGAAACAAGCGGACAGATGATCGGCGGAAGCACACCCCAGAGCTTTGGAAGTTCAAATGCAATGAGCGGAAGCGGTCTGCTGGAATGCCTGATGGGGAACGGAAACGCTTATGCCGGGATCGGAAGCACATACAGCAGCGGCGGACTTGAAGAATTGCTGGGCGGCTGTTACGGCAACAGTGTTTCCGGAGGCGGCACGGGAAGCATTCTTGACTTGCTTATGGGACGCAGCCTGACCGCAGATGAAACTGCCGGATTTATTAAACAGGATGCAGCGTATATTCGGAATAACCATTTTGATCCAAGCAATCTTCAGTGGCGGAACGGAAGGATCACTTTTTCAGAGGAACAAAAGAACAACCTTGTCAGCATATCGAAAAAACTGTATTTTGACGACGGATCAGGATACATCGATATGGGGTTTGATACCGACGTTAACATCCAGGGAAATGATCTGGTTTATGAATTTGACGGAACCTGGATTTCCATTGACAGACAGCCGGTGGCATATTACAGAATCACCATGGTGGAACAGGAAAACTGCTATGCGGAGGTCGGCTATGTGCCGGCCATTGTGAACGGTATTCGGGCCAACCTGATTCTTGTTTTTGACGAAGAAAACCCCTATGGATATATTGCCGGCGCGGAAACTGTTTATGTAAACGGAGAAACGGAAAATCAGGCAAAGAACATGATTGGAATCGGCAAAGGAGACCAGGTTCAGTTTGTATGTGACTACTATGATTACAAGGGAAACTACATAGAAAGCTACAAGCTCGGCAAACCTGTTATTCTGGGTGATGAAACAGAAATTGCCAATACTTATGTAGATGAGGGAAAATGCCGTCTGACATATTGCCTGACGGACATCTACCAGAAGCAGTACTGGACGCCGGTTCAATGAGGAATCCCCGACGGAAGCGATCCGGACAAAACACTCTCAGCAGATCTTGAAGACAGGCAGGAAACGTATGGATTACAGAGATAAATTTGAAATGGCACTGGAAAATGTGCAGAAGGCGCCCCGGTATACGGGCGGAGAAATGAATACCACAGTCAAGCAGTGGGATGCGACGCCGCTTCATTTCGGATTCTGCTTTCCGGATACTTATGAAATCGGCATGAGTCATCTTGGACTGAAGATTCTGTACGGATTAATCAACCGGGAAGAATGGAGCCTTTGCGAACGGTTTTTTATGCCATGGACAGATATGATCGAATGGATGAAAAAAGAAAATATTCCGCTTCTTTCCATGGAAAGCCGCAGACCCCTGAAAGATTTTGATGTGATTGGTTTCACGCTGCAGTATGAAATGAGCTACAGCAACATCCTTGCCATGATGGATTTGGGCGGAGTTCCGCTGGAAGGAAGCGAACGGGGAGAAGAGGATCCTATTGTGGTGGCGGGAGGACCGTGCGCATTTAATCCGGAACCGCTGGCACCCTTTATTGATGCCTTTATGATCGGCGACGGCGAAGATGTTATGACTGAACTGAACCGGGTTATTCTTCGAAGAAAAAAAGAAGGATTGACCCGTAAACAGTGTCTTCTTGAACTGGCCGGGCTGGACGGGGTATACGTTCCTTCGCTGTATGATGTGACGTACATGGATGACGGAAAGATAGGCTCTGTATCCCCGAATTGTCCGGAGGCTTCCGCGACAGTTAAAAAACGCGTTGTGGTGGATCTGAACAATACATATTATCCGGAAGAAATCCCTGTACCCTATACTGAAGTGGTATTTGACCGGATTATGCTTGAAATCATGCGCGGCTGTACACGCGGATGCCGTTTCTGCCAGGCAGGTATGCTTTACAGGCCGGTACGGGAAAGAAGTCTGGAAAAACTGACGGAACTGGCGGAAAAACTGCAGGAAGCAACGGGGTATGAGGAGATCAGCCTCAGCAGTCTGAGCAGCGGTGATTACAGCTGTTTGCCGGAATTGATCCGAACACTGATGAAAAACATGAAAGATAAACGGGTGTCCATCAGCCTGCCGAGTCTTCGCATTGACAGCGTACTGAAGGAAAGCCTGGAAGAAACGCAGCAGGTAAAAAAAAACGAGCCTGACTTTTGCGCCGGAAGCCGGCACACAGCGGATGCGTGATGTGATCAATAAAGGGGTTACCGAAGAGGATCTTCTGGAGAAAGTCCGGGATGCTTTTGAAGGCGGCTGGAACAGTGTGAAACTTTATTTTATGGACGGTCTTCCCACAGAAACAGAAGCGGATCTGGACGGAATTGCAGACCTTGCCCGAAAAGTTGTAAGCGAATATTTTGCTGTGCCGAAAGACAAACGCGCGCGCGGACTGCGTGTTACTGTGAGTGTCAGCATTTTTGTTCCCAAGCCTTTTACGCCTTTCCAATGGGCAGCACAGGACACCATCGAGACCATATTTGCCAAGACGGAGCATTTGAAAAAAGTACTGAATATCAAAGGCGTAACATTTAACTGGCATGAGCCTTATGTCAGTTTTCTTGAGGCGTGTTTTGCCCGGGGAGACCGCCGGATCGGAAAAGTGCTGCGAAAGGCATATGAGAAAGGATGCATTCTGGACGGGTGGAATGAAACCTTCCGTTTTGATAAATGGATGGAAGCTTTCAGGGACTGCGGGCTGGATCCTGCTTTTTATGCAAACCGCGAACGGGACAAGGACGAAATATTGCCATGGGATCATATTGACAGTGGGATTACGAAGAGCTTTCTGTGGCGGGAAAATGAAAAAAGTCAGAGAGCGGAAAAGACGAAAGACTGCAGAAAGGGCTGCAACGGGTGCGGGCTGCAGAAATGGAAAGGAGTATGCAGCTATGCGAATGCTGGCAGTGTTTGAAAAAAGCGAGCGAATTCGCCATATCGGCCATCTGGATATCCAACGCAGCGTTCAGCGTGGACTTCGGAGAAGCGGTCTTCCGGTTGCTTACAGCCAGGGATTCAATCCGCACATTCTGATTACTTTTGCTTCTGCGCTGAGTACGGGTGCATGCGGAAAACGCGAAATCATGGATGTTACAATGGCTGAAGATGTTGATCCGGATGTTTTCCTTGAAAAAATGAATTGTTCCATGCCGCCGGAAATGCAGCTGAAGGAAGCAAGAGCGGTGGACAATAAGTATCCAAGCCTGATGGGGATGGTTGCTGCAGCGGACTATGATCTGCTGATCCGGGATGATTCAAAAGGAGAAAAACTGGCTGCCGCAATCCCGGAACTGATGCGCCTGGAGCACATTTCCGCAATGAGGAAAACAAAAACCAAACTGACAGAATGTGATATCAAACCTTTGATTTACGGATTGAAGGCTGAAACAGCAGACGGGAAAACCCATATCAGGGCAATGCTGGCGCTGACGGAAAGAGAAAGCTGCAAGCCGCAGATGCTTTTGGAAGTTCTGAAAAGCCAGGCAGGAGAAGACGGGGAAATCCGTATGCTGGTAACCCGTGAAGGGCTGTACGGTATGGATCATAACGGTGTTCTTACGCCGCTGGAGAGAATGTAGAATGGAACGGAATCTGATCACCGGACCGGACTTCTGTGCAATCACGGAAGACGGAGTGCTTACCGAGTACCTGACGCGGGATCCGAAAGAACAATACGGGGATATTGTCGGCGGAACCGTTGAGCGGATGATGCCCGGAAACGGCTGCGCGTTTGTGAATATCGGCAGGAAGACGAGCGGCTTTCTTCCCTTGCAGGAAAACAGCCAGTCCTTTGAGGGGGATATGCTGAAATCCGGCATGAAAATTGTGGTTCAGATCCGCAAGGAGGAAACCGGCCGGAAAGGCGCGTTTCTGACCCGGGATATTACAATCGCAGGAAAAAGTTCCTTGCTGATGCCGATGAACCGTTATGTCGGTATCAGCAGCCGGATAACGGAAGAGGAGGACCGGGAACGACTGCGTGCGGTCGGAAAAAAAGTAACGGCAGGGAAAACAGGGATTGTTTTACGCACCGCAGCGCTGCACATGAATGAAGAAGAGATTGCAGAAGAGTTTCTTCAGCTGACGGAAAAATGGAAGCAGGTCTGCGAACGGGTGCAGAAAGGGTTTTCAGACGGAACAGTCCTGTTTCATCAGGATCCTCTTATGCAGATGGTTCACGATTACGAATCGCTCGGTATCGACAGGAGAATTGAATGCGATTCATTGCCCGCAGACCTGCAAAGACAGCTGCGCGATGCGGAGGCAAGAACGGTACGCCTGAGAAACGGCGGAAACATTGTGATTGACAGATGTGAAGCAATGACGGTTATAGATGTCAATTCCGGATCCTCAAAAATGGATGGTGGACAGGAACAGGGGTTTCTTGAGACAAATCTGGCTGCCTGTGAAACCGCCGCCGCGCAAATCCGGCTGCGAAATCTCAGCGGAATTATCATGATTGATTTCATTGATATGAAACAGGAAGCAGATCAGGATCGGGTTTTTTCCAGACTGGAAGAAATGCTCCGGCGGGACCGCCGGAAAACTGTGCTTCATGGATGGACCAGGCTTGGAATTATGGAAATGACCAGGAAAAGGACGGGAACATAAAAGGAATGGAAAGAAATCTTGTTATCGTTTCTCCAGAAGAAATGAAGCGTCAGGAAATGTTTATGGAAGAAGTCCGGGATCTTCCGCAGAAGCCTCAAAGCTACTTTGTTGTAACATATGGCTGCCAGATGAATGCACATGACAGTGAAAAACTGGCCGGAATGCTTCAGAAAATGGGAATCCGGGAAGCGGAAAAACGTGAAGAGGCTGATTTTGTTATTTTCAACACCTGCTGTGTACGGGAAAATGCCGAAAGACGCGCGCTTGGGAATGTGACCTGGCTGAAGGAAATCCGGAAAAACAATCCCGGTTTAATAATCGCGGTATGCGGATGCATGATTCAGGAACCGGGAATGGCCGAGAAAATTCTTAAACAGTACAAGTTTATTAATCTCGCCTTTGGAACATCCAATATTCATTGTTTTCCCGAACTCCTGTACAAAACGCTGAATACAGACCGAAGCGTGGTTGTGGTCGAAAACCGGGATGTCATTCCGGAAGGTCTTCCGATTGCCCGTGCCCGCAGGGAAGCGGCCTATATCACGATTATGTACGGGTGCAATAATTACTGCAGTTACTGTATTGTGCCTTATGTGCGCGGACGGGAAAGAAGCAGGGACCCCGGACAGATTCTTCGGGAAGCTGAACTTCTGCAAAAGAACGGGGTACAGGAAATCATGCTTCTGGGACAGAACGTGAACAGCTATGGCAAGGATCTCCGGGATGGAATGTCTTTTGCGGAATTGCTGAAAAAACTGGATCAGTCCGGGGTTCACAGGATCCGCTTTATGACCAGCCATCCGAAAGACCTGAGCGATGAATTGATTGACGTTATGAGGTCCGGACAGCATATATTGCCGCAGTTTCATTTGCCTGTTCAAAGCGGGAGCGACCGTATCCTGACGCTGATGAACCGGCATTATACGCGGCAGCAATACCTGGAACGGGTTAAAAAACTGCGTGAGGCTGTTCCGGGAATCGGGCTGAGTACTGATATCATTGTCGGGTTTCCCGGTGAAACAGAACAGGATTTTGCTGATACTATGTCCCTGGTGGAGGAAGTTCGATATGACAGCGCGTTTACGTTCATCTATTCACCGCGCGTCGGTACCCGGGCGGCTGTTATGGACGGTCAGATTGCTCCGGACGTTGCAACGGACAGAATTCAGCGATTGATTGCCCTGCAGGAAAAACTCCAGCAGGAAACCATGAAGCGTTTTATCGGGATGGAAGAAGAAGTTCTGGTTGAAGGTCTCAGCCGGAGAAGTGAGAAACATGTTTCGGGAAAGGGACGGCACGGTATTTCCGTCACGCTTCCGGGCGGAACGGAGGATACAGGAAGGATTATCTCCTGCCGCATCAACGGACTGAAAAACAATACCCTGACAGCTGACAGAATGTAAGGAAGGACAGAACAATGGCTTTATCCCCAATGATGCAGCAGTATCTGCAGATTCATGACGAATATCCGGATTGCCTGCTGCTTTTCAGGCTTGGAGACTTTTACGAGTTGTTTTTTGACGATGCGAAAACAGCATCCCGGGAACTCGAACTGACGCTGACAGGAAAAGACTGCGGTCTGGAAGAACGGGCTCCGATGTGCGGGGTTCCTTTTCACAGCGTAAATACGTATATCGAAAAACTGATTGAGCGCGGATACAAGGTGGCGATTTGCGAACAGATGGAGGATCCGGCGCTGGCAAAAGGATTGGTAAAACGTGATGTCATCCGCGTCATTACAGCCGGTACTGTGACGGATCCTTCCATGCTGGATGAAAAAACGAACAATTTCCTGATGAGTATTCTGACTGACGGTAATCATATCGGCATAGCGGCCGCGGATGTTTCCACAGGAGAATTTCAGGTTGCTGAACCGGAGACCGCCGCTTTACGTGCTGAGATTCAGCGTATTGCACCGACAGAAATCATCTGCAATGACCTGACTGAACTGAAAAATGCCGCCGGAGAGCTTCCGGACAGAGCCATCAGCTCCCAGAATGAAAACTGGTTCAGACTTCATAATGCGACGGAAACCCTCTGCACGCATTTTCATCTGACTCATCTGGGAGGTTTCGGCCTGGATGAACATCCCTATGCTTTGCGTGCAGCAGGGGCGCTGATGAAATATCTCGGGGAAACGCAGAAAAACAGTCTGGAACATATCACAACAATTCGATTTGCGCAAAGCGGAAACCGAATGCTTCTTGATCCGAACACGCGCAGAAACCTTGAACTGACGGAAAGCCTTCGCGGCAAAGGGAAAAAAGGAACACTGCTGAACCTTCTGGACAGAACCTGTACGGCGATGGGAGGACGGTTGCTGCGAAGCTGGGTGGAACAGCCGCTGCTGGACAGAGACGAGATTAACCGGCGGTTTGATGCAGTTGAGGAACTGCTTCAGAACAGGATGACGGGGATGGCTCTTTCGGAGGAACTGGACGGAGTATACGACCTGGAGCGCCTCCTGAGCAAGGTGTCCTATCGCAGCCTGAATGCCAGGGATTGCCTGGCTCTGTGCGCGAGTTTCAAACGGATTCCGGAAATCCGCAATCTGATTTGTGATATGCAGAGCCGGGAAATGTCGGCAATACGGGAAGAACTGGATCCAATGGAGGATCTGACCTCTTTGCTGGACCGTGCGATTCATCCTGATGCGCCTGTTTTGATTACAGAGGGCGGAATCATCCGGGACGGTTATTCCGAAATACTGGATGAATACAGAGAGGCCCAGAAAAACGGAAAGCAGTGGATTATTGAACTGGAAGCCAAAGAAAGAGAAGAAACGGGAATCCGTAACCTCCGCGTACAGTACAATAAAGTGTTCGGGTACTATATCGAGGTGACCAAAAGCTTCCTGAATCAGGTTCCCGAACGATATATCCGCAAACAAACGCTGACGAATGCGGAAAGATATATGACGCCTGAACTGAAGGAGATTGAGCAGAAAATCATCGGGGCTCAGGAACAGAGCGTCCGGCTGGAACTGCAGATTTTTAATGAAGTAAGAGACCGGATTGCATCAGAGATCGCGCGAATTCAGCAGACCGCACTGGCTGTGAAAAAACTTGATGTATATCAGAGCCTGAGCAGAATTGCTGCGGAAAACCATTATGTCCGGCCGGAAATTGTTACCGACGGGACCCTGAGCATCAAAGACGGACGTCACCCGGTCGTGGAACAAAGCCTTCCGGGCAATACGTTTGTTCCGAACGATACGCTGCTGGACGAAAACGAGAATCGTATGGTGATTATTACCGGGCCAAACATGGCCGGTAAAAGTACCTATATGCGGCAGGTTGCACTGATCTGCCTCATGGCGCAGATCGGGAGTTTTGTTCCGGCAACGGAAGCGCATCTTCCGGTTTGCGATCAGATTTTTACCCGGGTGGGCGCAAGCGATGACCTTGCCAGCGGACAGAGTACATTTATGGTGGAAATGAGCGAAACTGCCTATATTCTCCGGAATGCCACAAAAGACAGTCTGATCATACTGGATGAGATCGGGCGGGGAACAAGTACTTTTGACGGGCTGAGTATTGCCTGGGCGGTTGTGGAGTATATTTGTGACAAGTCAAAAATCGGAGCAAAAACGCTGTTTGCTACCCATTATCATGAGCTGAGTGAACTGGAAGGGCATCTGGAAGGAATCAAAAATTATTGCATTTCTGTCAGGGAACACGGAGAAGACGTGCTGTTTATGAGGAAAATTATGCGAGGCGGAGCAGACAAGAGCTTCGGAGTGCATGTTGCCCGTCTGGCGGGTATTCCGCATCCGGTGATTGTCCGGGCTCATGAAATCCAGGCGCGCCTTGAAGTCAGCGACATTAACCAGAATACCATCGGTCAAAATATCCTCGGTGAAAACAGCAAAGGCAGAAAAAATGAACAGCTGGATTTGTTCGATTACAGGAAAATGGAAATCATACAGGAATTGCAGGAACTGGATGTTATGGCACTGACTCCGATTGATGCAATGAACCGGTTGTTTCTGTTACGCGAAAAAGCGAAAAAAACCTGACGGAATCAATGGATAAGGGAGGCGTTTCAGAATGGGAAAAATCAGGATGCTGAGTGACAGCATTATCGGGAAAATTGCCGCCGGGGAAGTGGTGGAACGTCCCGTGGCTGCCATGAAGGAACTGATTGAAAACAGCCTGGATGCCGGAGCTTCAGCAATTACTGCAGAAATAAGAGAAGGCGGCATCAGTTATATCCGCGTGACAGACAACGGCTGCGGAATTGATGAAAGCGATCTGAAAATGGCATTTGAACGTCATGCAACCAGCAAAATATCAAGGGAACCGGACCTTTATTCAATACAGACGCTCGGTTTCAGAGGCGAGGCATTGGCAAGCATCTCTGCCGTTTCACATGTGGTAATGACAACACGGACGGCAGAGCGGGATGCCGGACTGAAAGTAACGAACGAAGGCGGTATCATCAAAAAAATAGAGGAAGCCGCCTGCACGGTGGGCACTACGATCATTGTGACAGATTTGTTTTTCAACACTCCGGTCCGCAAAGGATTTATGAAAAAAGCATCTGCAGAAGCCGGGGCCGTTCATGATCTGATGGACCAGTTTATCCTGAGCAGACCCGATGTCAGTTTCAGGTATATCTGTGACGGGAAAACGCTGCGGCACAGCCCCGGAGACGGACAGAATGAATCGGCAGCAATGACGGTTTTTGGCGGAAAAGCCATGAAAAACATGCGGGAAGTCAACGGACATGTCAATGGCGTGATCATAAAAGGATATGTTGGTATCGGGGAAAACGCGCGCGGTAACCGAAGCCAGGAATATTTTTTCATCAACGGGAGAATGATGCACAGCAGTATTCTTTCTTCCGCTCTCGAAACGGCATGCCGGGAACGGGTAATGATTGGCAAGTTTCCCATCTGCGCGCTTCATCTTGGAATTGCTTATGACGCGGTGGATGTTAACGTTCATCCGAACAAACTGGAGGTCCGGTTCCGTGATGAAGCTGCTGTCGGCGAAGCGGTTCAGGTTTTGACACTGGAAGCGCTGAAGGATCGGGATGCATTTGAAAAGCCGGTTGAAATGCTCCTGGAAAAGGACAGGCGTCCTGCAATGAATCCGGCTCCTTCTGCGGCAGAAATCCGGAAAGGACTGAACAAACCGGAGCCTGTTATTACCACTGTAAGCCGAATTCCGGAAGTGTCCGGAGCAGGAAGCGAAAAGATTCCATCCGATCACAGGATGCTTCCGGAATCAAAGGAAAAGAAAACGGAACAGATAACGAATATAAACCCGGCTGTTATGAATGAAAAGGCGGAACCCCTGCCGTTTGTCCGGCCGGTGATTTCAGAAAAAACACCGCAGGAAACGCCCGCTTCCCCTTCAGTACCGACAGAGGCTGCAGAACCGGTCAATGAAAAAACAGAACAAGTGAATACCATTCTTCCCGAAATACGGCAGAATTTCAAGGTGTTCGGAGCGCTTTTCAACACATTTATCCTGATTGAATATGGCGATCAGCTGCTGATGGTCGATCAGCACGCTGTCCATGAACGAATCCTGTTTGATCGTCTCATGAAAGAAAACCAGGGACTGAATATGGGCCAGGAACTTCTTGTGCCCTATATCATCAGCGTATCTCCCAGAGAAATTACCCTGATTGAAGAAAACCGGGAGCTGCTGGAATCAATCGGCTTTGTTATCGAAGCAATCGGTGAACATGAAGCGGTGATCCGGATGATTCCCGTTATTCTGGGAAAATCAGAAACAGCAGAATTTGCGCGCGATATATTGAATGAAATGGATGTACACCGGAACATCACCCTGGAAAAGAAACGGGCCGAACTCCTGCAGACTGCATGCAAACATGCGATCAAAGGCGGAGAATCCCTTACACATGATCAGATACAAAGCCTGGTGGATGAAATGATTACAAAAAAGGTAACGCCTACCTGTCCTCACGGCCGCCCGCTGGTGATATCCATTACACGGCGTGAACTGGATAAAAAATTCAAACGGATTCAGGAATAAAATGGATAAGACGATTATTTGCCGGGCTTTGACAGGCCCCACAGCGAGCGGAAAAAGTGAACTTGCCTTACGAATCGCTGAAGAAAACCATTGGGAAATCGCCTGCATGGATAGCATGCAGGTTTACAGGAAAATGGACATCGGTACAGCAAAAGCTTCGCCGCATGACAGAAAACGGGTGAAGCATCATCTGCTGGATCTGTGTGAACCATGGGAAAAATTTACAGTTTCCGATTACGCGGAAAAGGCAGATGAATTAATCCGGAAAGCTTCCGATTCCGGAAAAGAAATCCTTTTCGTCGGAGGGACAGGCCTTTACCTTGAGGCAATGATCCGGGGGTTGCAGCTTGGAACGGTTCCTGCGGATAATGAACTCAGGAAGGAACTTCACAAACTGGCAGAAGAACCGGATGGAAAGCTGCTGATTGACAGAAGACTGAGAAAGGTTGATCCGGCTGCTGCAGACCGTTTTCCGATGAACGATCTGCGCAGGAGAATCCGTGCCATAGAAGTTGCCGAAACCGGCGGCGTCAGAATATCTGAACAGGTAAACACAAGAAAGACCGGTCCATATCAATGGATTGCGGTCAGTACACGGATGAACCGGGAGGAGCTCTACAGAAGGATCAATGAAAGAACCGAATGGATGCTCAGGGAGGGTCTGGCTGAAGAGGTGAAAGGTTTGCTTGCGGACGGGGTTTCACCGGAAGACCAGAGCATGCAGGCGATCGGCTATAAAGAAATGATCCCTTACCTGAAGGGAGAGTACAGTCTTGAGACCGCTTCGGAAGAAATCAAAAAAGGAACGAGGCATTATGCAAAACGACAGATAACGTTTCTGAAACATCTTGAGGAAATTCAGTATGTTGAAACAGACAGCGGCAATGCGTATGAAAAACTCAAAGAAATCTATCTGAAAACAGGAGAAAAGGTATGAAACAAAAATCCATTGCAGAAATGATTGCTGCAGCAGAGGAAGAGCTGGAAGGACGATTCAAAGAAATAGATCTCAATGAAGAAATCAGAACCCGGCAGATTCTGGAAGCCTTTCGGGAGGAAGGAGTCAGCTACAGACACTTTTCCGGAACTACAGGATATGGATATGATGACATCGGAAGGGATACGCTGGAAAGAATTTACGGCAGAGTGTTTCACACAGAAGCAGGTCTGATGCGGCCTCATGTTGCCAGCGGAACAGCAGCCCTGAGCCTGACATTGTTCGGAATGACCCGCCCGGGGGACCATGTTGTCAGCGCAACCGGTATGCCGTACGATACACTCCTCAGCGTAATCGGGATCGGTAAAAAGGAAACCCCCGGCAATCTTTCGGAAATGGGAATCACATTTGATTATGCCGAACTGAAAGACGGAGAAATAGACCTTGAAACAGTTGAAAAGAAAATCACCGGGAAAACGACCCTGGTGATCGCGCAAAGAAGCCGGGGGTATGCATGGCGGCCCAGCCTGATGCCGGAAAAATTCAGGGATCTGGCGGATATGATTCACAGAAAGCACCCCGGAGTCCGGCTTATGGTTGACAATTGTTACGGTGAATTTGTCTGCGACAAGGAACCGACGGATTATGGCGCAGATCTTTGTGTCGGAAGCCTGATCAAAAATCCCGGAGGCGGGATAGCACCGACCGGCGGATATGTTGTCGGAAACAAAAAAGACATTGAGCGAATTGCCGGAAAACTGACGGCACCGGGACTTGGCAGAGAACTGGGATCCTATGAAAGTGGATACAGGCTGTTCTACCAGGGACTGTTCATGGCCCCGCATACAGTGGCACAGGCATTGAAAACGGCAATGCTGACGGCCCGCGTATTTGAAAACCTCGGTTATGAAACCACGCCGCCGGGGCTGGAAAAACGTGCAGATATTATTCAGGCCATCAAAATGCTTTCCGCAGAAAGGCTGGTTGCTTTCTGCCAGGGCATTCAGGCAGCCAGTCCGATTGACAGTATGGCTGAACCGGAACCATGGGATATGCCCGGATACGATGATCCGGTTGTTATGGCTGCCGGTACGTTTGTTGCCGGAGCAAGTATAGAACTCAGTGCAGACGGCCCGATCCGCCCGCCATATACTGCCTATATGCAGGGCGGACTGACTTATGCCCACGGAAAGGTAGCCCTGCGGGAAGCTCTGGAACGCATGGAGCAAAGGAAATGCCTGATTATTGACAAGTAAGTGCCGAAAACATATAATTTCTTTTAGATGGACAACACAAGTCAGGAGGGTTTCAGATGGATCTTCAGACATTAAAATCCAAAGCCCGGCAGGTACGTCGGGACATCATCACAATGACTTCCAAAGCCGGCGCCGGTCATCCCGGCGGAAGCCTGAGCTGTACGGACGCATTGGTTGCTCTTTACTTTGATGTAATGAATGTAAGCCCTGAAAACGAGAAAGATCCGAATCGTGACCGTTTTGTGCTTTCCAAAGGGCACGCTGCTCCTGCTCTGTACGGAACACTTTGCGAACGTGGTTACTTCGGAAGGGAAGAATTTGATAAATTCCGCCAGCTGCACGGAATTCTTCAGGGCCATCCGGATATTAAGAAGTGTCCGGGAGTGGATGCTTCCACCGGTTCCCTGGGCCAGGGAATTTCCATCGCCGTGGGGATGGCGCTCGGCGCAAAGCATGTTGGGAATCCTTGCCATGTTTTTACCGTCATCGGTGACGGGGAAAGCCAGGAAGGACTCGTATGGGAAGCCAGCATGGCGGCAGCACACTATAAGCTTGATAATCTTACGGTCATTCTGGATCATAACGGACTTCAGATAGACGGATCCAATGATGAAGTGATGAGCCTTGGCGATATTAAAGCAAAAGCTGTTGCATTCGGCTATGATGTGATTGAAGTCGCAGACGGAAACGATATGCAGCAGGTTCTGGACGCACTGAAAGCGCCCGCCTGTCCGGGAAAGCCTCGTTACATTCTTCTGAACACGCTGAAGGGTAAGGGAGTCAGTTTCATGGAAGGACAGGTTGGGTGGCATGGAAAAGCTCCTAATGCTGAACAGGCTGCAGAAGCCTTGAAAGAACTGGAGGGCTGAAAAAATGGAAAAGAAAGCGGTACGTGTTGCATATGGCGAAGCCCTTGTAAAACTCGGCGAAACAAATGAAAAAGTCGTTGTGCTGGATGCCGATCTGGCATCTGCAACCATGACCAATGCATTTAAAAAAGCATATCCGGAAAGATTTTATGACTGCGGAATTGCAGAAGCCGATATGGTTGATATAGCGGCCGGTATGAGCACAATGGGTTTAATTCCCTTCTGTTCAACCTTTGCCGTTTTCGCCGGCAGAAGCTACGACCAGATCCGCAACGGTGTCTGCTATCCGAAGTTTAATGTCAAGTTTGGTTTCAGCCATGCCGGAATCACCCTTGGGGAAGACGGCGGAAGCCATCAGGCGATTGAAGACCTTGCGCTGATGAGAGTTCTTCCGAATATGACGGTTTTTGTTCCTTCGGATGCAAATGAGTGTTATCAGTGTGTGGAAGCGGCTGCGAAAATCGACGGCCCTGTGTATATCCGCACTGCCCGTCTTGCGACGCCTGTGTATGATCCAAGACCCTTCACGGTCGGAAAAGGAACTGTAATCAAAGACGGATCGGATCTTGTCATCTTTACCTGCGGTATCATGCTTGAACATACGCTGGATGCGGTTGATGCACTGGCTCAGAAGGGAATCAATGCCGCTTTGGTTTCTTTCCATACACTGAAGCCTTTTGATGAACAGCTTGCCAGGGAATATGCTGCAAAATGTAAAAAGGTGTTTACCGTTGAAGAACATTCCGTTATCGGAGGGTTGGGAGACACGGTTGCCTCTGCTGTAATCGGAAAAGGTATAGAAGCTTTCAAAAAAATCGGTATCAATGACGTGTTCGGGCAAAGCGGAAAACCGGCGGATTTGCTTGTTGAATACGGACTTACCGGTTCCCAGATTGCTGAAAATATACTGCAGAGCCTGTAAAATCGTGCAAAAAGATTATCCCTTCCCGTATTCACAGCGGGAAGGGTATTTTATAAAGGAGATCATGTATTATGTCTGAGATCGGTCAGAACCTGAAAGAAATCGTAAAAAAAGGAATTAATGCAATCGGCAATACAGCGAACAGTTTTGCTGCCAGTGCAAAACAGAAAGTCGATGCCTATAATCTCGAAAACCGCAAAAATGAAGTTTTTGCAGATATCGGGAAAAAGATTTGCCTGATGCATAAAGAGGGAAAGAAAATTCCGGAGGAGGTCATGAAATACCTCGGGGAAATAGAGGATATCAATCGTGAACTTGACCGGATCAAAAAGGAAAAAGAGACAGACAGCAGCGAGGAAATAAAAACAAAGGAAGAAAACGTCGAATCCTATGCGGAAAACGCCGACTGCAGTGAGAAGGACAAACAGATGGAATATCCTTCTGCTGCAGAATATACGGCAAAAGACAATCAGGATGTGCCGGTTCTTGAAATTCCCCCGGAAGAATGCGAAGACGGGAAACAGGAAAGCTGTCCTCTGAGTTCGGCAATCAATGACCTTTTTGAAGAGCTGCCGCCGGTGGACAAGATGGTGGATAAAGTGAATTCCTCGCTGGATGAGCTGGGCAGTAATCTGCGCAGGTTTTCAGGGGAATTCGGCAAACAGCTGGATGAATTCGCGGATCAGATCAGCGGTAAAAATGAAGATGATCCCAGGAAGTGAAAAGAAAGACGATTTGAATTACAATAATCATAATGATATAATAATCTGTATTAATCATCAGGAGGCATCCGAATGAAACGGCTCATTCCATTTCTAATGATTTTGTCGGTGCTTTTGATGATGATTCCTTCCTTTTCATCGGCTGACGGCGGCGCAATCGTTGAACTGCAGAAAACAGAATGGACCTGGGATGAGAAAAACATTGCATATTTTGACGGAAAAATTACCTTTAGTCCTCCTGTTTCCGGAAAAATAAAACTTAATCTGTCTTTCAGCACAATCCCGGAGTCTTCCAATCAAGGTGAAGTTGTTTTTTATTCCGTGAATGATAAAAAACTGACTTTACGCAAACAACTTCCTGATTATACAGTATCCGCAGAAGCCGCTGACAGCATCAGTTTTACCGGATGCTGGAAAACACCGGAAAATGTAGGATTTACTTCGGTTGATATTTTACTTCGGGTCTATGACGAAAACAGTCAGCTGCTTGGCGAAAAACGGCTTGCAGTAAACAGGGATACCTCCGAACTTGTAAACAGGAACGATGGGAAAATACGTCTTCGTGTGGACCTGGTAAAAATCACACGCTGGGTTTTTATTGCGGCCGGTTCAGTGTGGATTCTGGCGGGAATCCGGTATGCAGTAAACCGCAGAAGAAAAAAGAAAGAGGGTTTGGAATAATATGTATATCTATAACAGCCTGAGCAGGAAAAAAGAAGAGTTTAAGCCGGTACATGAAGGAAAAGCAGGCATCTACGCCTGCGGTCCCACCGTATATAATTATTTTCATATTGGAAATGCCAGGCCTTTTATTACGTTTGATGTATTGCGCAGGCAACTGGAAAGGGAAGGGTATGAAGTTACTTTTGTCCAGAATTTTACCGATATTGACGATAAAATGATTCGCCGCGCAAATGAAGAAGGAATTACCGTAAAAGAGCTGGCGGATCGGTATATCACTGAGTATTACAAAGATGCAGAGGCCCTGGGAATCCGCAAAGCCACGGTTCATCCGAAGGCGACGGAACACATTCCTGAGATTATCAGCCTGGTGCAAAAACTGATTGATAACGGGCACGCATATGCTGTGCCCTCCGGTGATGTATATTATCGTGTATCTGCTTTTCCGGGATACGGCAAGCTGTCCGGGCAGCGGATGGAAGACAGGGAAGCAGGAGCCAGCGAAAGGCTGAATGTTGAAACAGACAAAGAATC
>JAEEGL015489921.1_pt1 | contig 26864 bp, 19 predicted proteins | sample 9134231 | NCBI WGS metagenome assembly JAEEGL01 (sample SAMN16246548, study PRJNA631951) | gut metagenome | biome: gut microbiome; feature: rumen; material: fiber-attached | host: Bos | place: Iran: Karaj | collected 2018-10 | reverse complement strand
CCTTGTCACGCAGTTTCTGCCTGTATTCACTGACTATCTGGGGTGAGCGTTCCTCGATGAATTCGACGTGCTTAAGCATCGTATCAAGCTTGTTCAAAAGATCCTTGCGAAGATTTTCACCTTCCGTGATCCTGGTCTTTACAAAGCTTTCCGAAGCCCCTTTGACAGCCTTAAGAAGAAGAGCCCATAAAGCGTCTTCATCTACCGTCTGCTCTTCCATTGAAAATACTTCGGGATATCTTGACAGTGTTGAAACCCTGACGTCATCATCAAGACCGAACTCATCTGACATCTGTTTGAGATACTTGAAATAATCCGCTGCTATGTCCCTGTTATATTTGACACAGACATTGCTCTCGGAATAATCCTCGTAAGTAATGAAAACATCGACTTTGCCGCGTTCGATATAATTCTTAAGTTCACTCCTTATTGCGGCTTCAAAGAAGTTGAGTTTTTTGGGCATTTTAAGGTTTACATCAAGATACCTGTGATTGACCGACTTGAGTTCGACGCAAATCTTGCGGTCTCCCTCCTGGACTTCGTATCTGCCGAAGCCTGTCATGCTCTTTATCATTCTGTTTCCTTTCCGAAAGTCGTCTTTTCATGCATTGATTTTCACGACTTTACATACAGATTTTATTATAGTTTATGGGTGTGGATTTTGCAATTAAATTCGTATATACTGTTCCGTATAAAGGACGTAAAAACAATGGCTTTTGACGGAATAACCGTAAGTGCGATAGTGCATGAACTGAATAATACGATACTGGGCGGCAGGGTTTATAAGATAGCTCAGCCGGAAAGCGACGAATTACTCATTACCATAAAGTGTGAAGGCGAAACATACCGACTGACCATGAGCGCCAGCGCTTCACTTCCCATGGTCTGTCTGACCAATGATAACAAAACAAGTCCTCAGACAGCACCTTCTTTCTGCATGCTTTTAAGAAAGCACATTCAAAACGGGCGGATCCTTTCAATTAACCAGCCTTCCGTTGAAAGGATAATAAATATTGATATCGAACATCTGGATGAAATGGGTGACCTTAAAGTCAAAACACTCAGGGCTGAACTAATGGGTAAACACTCAAATATCATACTGACTGATGATAATAACATGATCATTGATTCCATAAAGCATGTCGGGATCAATACCAGTTCACTTAGAGAGGTTCTTCCGGGGAGGGAATATTTTATTCCTTCCGCACTTATAAAAGCCGATCCCCTCAGTACGAACGCCGACGAGTTTGCAGCCTTTATATCCGGGAATCCATCAGATCCTTCTAAAGCCATATATTCCGGTTATTCCGGGATATCACCTTTCATGGCTGAGCAGATAGTTGCCGGAGCAGACACATCATCAGACAGCCCTGATCCGGATATACTGTACCGTTCCTTTAACAGAGCAATGTCTGCCGTAAAAAACCATGAATATTCCTTTAATATTCTTTATGAAAACAATGCTCCTTTTGAATACTCCGTTATCGAAATCCCTGCAGATGATTTTGAAAGAAGTAAAAGCTATGACTCCATAAGTTCACTCTTAAGCGACTATTACAGGGAGAAGGCAGTCACCTCACGCATACGTCAGAAATCTGCGGATCTGCGTAAGATAGTCTCCTCTCTGCTGGAAAAAGACATAAAAAAATACGACATACATACCCGTCAGCTAAAGGACGGTGAAAAAAAAGATAAATTCAGGATATACGGTGAGCTTCTGAACACATACGGATACAGTGCCAAAGAAGGCGACAGGGAGATTACCGTACCGGACTACTACAGCGGCAAAGATGTTACGATCCCCCTCGACCCGGATCTTTGTGCAACCGACAACGCAAAAAAATACTTTGAACGTTACAATAAACTTAAGCGCACCGAGGAAGCCGCAAAGAGTCTGATGAAGGAGATCGGTGAAGAGATATCTCATCTTGAGTCCGTACAGAACTCTCTGGAAATTGCCACTACTGAAAGCGATCTGGCCGAGATACGGGAAGAACTTGCAAACAGTGGCTATATCAAAAAGCACGGGGACAGAAAAAAGAAAGCCTCCTCAAAGTCTGAGCCACTGCACTACATGACAAAAGAAGGCTTTCATATCTATGTCGGGAAAAACAATATCCAAAACGAATATATTACATTTGACCTGGCCAACGGCAATGACTGGTGGTTTCATGCAAAAAAGATACCCGGTTCTCACGTGATAGTAAAGACCGAGGGTAAAGAACTTCCGGACAGCGTATTTGAAGATGCCGCAAGGCTTGCTGCATACTATTCCAAAGCCAAAGGGAATTCGCGAATTGAGATCGATTATGTTCGCCGCAGGGAGGTCAAGCATCCTAACGGATCAAAGCCTGGATTTGTGGTTTACTACACAAACTATTCGATGCTGATCGATTCAGACATTTCCAATCTTACACAGATCAAATGATTAAGGCCGGAGCAAAACACTCCGGTCTTATCTTTCTGTCATTATATCAGTCTTAATTTCTTTGCTACCCTAAGCAGGAATTCTCCCTTCGGAAGTGCCAAAAGTTCGTCCTCTCCGAGCACCTGCCATTTGATCGAAAGCACAAAATATGAACATATCCCTATTACAAGGGAAACCAGAAGTGCTATTATATTGATCCCGGAAGTAAGATAGATCAGATAATAAGTTCCGAGTGTCAGAAGTCCCATTGCAACCGCACATATTAAGGGGCGCAGGAAAGTCTTGTCGATCTCCTGATTATATCCGACATGTCTTTTTACTGATATCCCATTTAAAATGCACAGACAGAACGCATAGAATATGGTGGCAAATGCATATACATAGACGCATTTGTTTGCAGGAACAAAATGCATTCCAACTACCATTACGATCACATGCAGGACTATTGACAATGCTGCATTAAAGATCGGAGCATGCATTCTTCCTATTGACTGGAGAACTGCCTGTGTGATAGTTGATAATCCGTAGAGCATTACTGTAACGGCCAGTATGATCAGCATATGTGAAGCAAGTGACAGTGATTCGGGCTGGGGAAAGATAACTCTCATGATAGGTTTTGCCAGCACACCTATACCCATCGCGGCAGGTATGGATATATACATCGTAACCCTTGTAGCCCTGGTGATAGTATCCTTTACATTCACAGTGTCACCGCCGGCTGCATGATAAGCCAGTTTGGGGATCATTGTTGTAGCCATTGCCGATGCCATCGCGATCGGTATATTAGCTATCTTTGTTCCCTTGGCTATTGCCGAAATATCAAATGCCACTACAGATTCCGCAATCTCCTTTTCCTTTAACATGATGATCTGATATATCGTCTTATCAAGGAAATTGTTCAGATTATAGATACCTGTACTGACTATGAACGGAGTGACAACTCCGAGGATCATTAGAAAGATACGCGGATAAGGCATAAGTGTCTTTGTCTCATCACGCGCTATCCTGGCCATGACATTCTTACGGTTATAGAAGTATATGATAAAAATGAATACAAGCGCCGACAGAACTCCTATGCCCGTTCCTATCGTCGAGCCGGCTGCACCAAGGGATGCCCTGTATGTAGGGCTGGTACCTGTAGCACTTTTAACCAGTATATATGCCATCACCACGCTGAAAACGGCGTTAAAGATCTGCTCAATGATCTGTGAGACCGATGTAGGCACCATGGTATGCTGTGCCTGGAAAAAGCCCCGGAATACTCCGAGGATACCGCTTAAAAATACTGTGGGAGCAAGTATTTTAAGAGGAAGGATCGCACTCTCCATCTTGACGAGGATCCCTGCTCCGAAGAAAACAAAACATGAAGCGGCAATCCCGACAACGATCACATAGATCAGGGAACACACAAATACCCTGTATGCATTCCTGTACTCTTTTCTCGCAAGTCTCTCTGCCATTACTTTTGAGACCGCTGACGGAATAGAATAAGACGAAATTAACAGCACAATGCTGTATGCTGCATATGCGCTGTCATAGTATCCGAAACCTTCGTCTTTAATTATATGTACAAGAGGGGTATTATACAGCAGTCCGATGACGCGGACAATGATCCCGGCAAATGCCAGTATGCCCGCCTGAACTACCATATTGTTCTTTTTTGAATCATTCATTTAGAAGATTATTCCACTTTAGTACCACAGCCTGTGCAGAAAAAGTTGCCGGCAGATACTTTTTTTCCGCAATTGGGGCAGAACTTTCCGCCTGATGCGATAAATGCCTGTTTTTCAGCCTCTTTGGCGGCATCAGCGCCGGCTTCTATAGTAGCCTGTCTGGCAGCTTTTGCTTCAGCAGCGGCCTGTGCTGCCTGAGCCTTGGCTTCAGCGGCGGCCAAAGCAGCCTGTTCCTGTGCTTCTTCAATTGCTTTGTTCTCGCTCTGGATCGCACTTATCTGCGACATCAGATTTCTTATAACATTCAGTTCGTCCTGATAAGGTCCTTCAAGATCATTTACCTTTTCGGCAAAGTATTTTTCTCCAAGTGCCATATAAGCCTGATCGACCTGCTTTTCAAGGCCTGCGATCCTGCTGTTATTGGAAGTGACATCGACCATGTCTTTTGTCTTCTGAGACAAGCCCTTGCCAAATGCACTTACATCATCAAGAAAACCCATTACAGTACCTCCTGATCATTTATCATTTATCTATTTATTTTACTATAAATCATGCAAAAAAAGAACCGACGCCGTCAGTATTTTACATCTGTCAAAAGAGGAGCCTCAAGAAGTTCCGGATTTTCTATAAGCTTTTTTAACAGTTTCAGCGATCTTGCATAATAAAACCCGTCAGAGATCCTTTCATCTATCGTAAACGAAAGCGACAGTTCTCTTTTCATTGTTACATTGCCATCGACATCAAAATGAGCCTTGTTGTGTTTTTTACCGACAACAAGAAACAACGATGTCGTTCCCCAGTTCATCAGATGGTGATATCCGATGTTCATTCCTATCGAACCGAGATTGGTAAGAACAACCGAACACTGATAAGGATCTGTGGCAATGACGGATCTCGGCATCCATCCATGACGATCCAGAAATCTTGCTATACAGCCGATTAGATGTTTAAAAGGAAGTTTTTTGATGATCTCCATCGCATCTGTAGATTCATCGGTACCTGTCTTGCACAGACTGATCTGTTCATTTATTGTCTTTGAAAGAGAATAGATATCATCTTCAGGTGTTGCATTTATCCTGGCAAGTGTTTCTTCACCATCATCCGAAAAGTCTTTCTTTACGGTAAATGCTGCAGTAAGCTCATTTCTCTGATAGACATTTTTATTGGCAATGAATCTGTTAAGCTGAGGTCTCAGCGCTATGGTCTTTAATATCGAAGTTATTATGACGATGAACATCGTTATCCTGTTTTCAGGATTTTCCCTGTTCTTCAGCCTTATAAACTCTTCAGTCTTTTCGAGACTGATATTGATGGTCATAAAGGCTTCGTTATCACATCTGTTGGGATACATGAGAGGCATTACGTAATGCATGCCGTCGATCTCTCTTATCAGAGTCCCGTCGCGCCGGTCTCCCAATCTTCTTTTAACCTTCAAAGCGTTTCTCCGTTTCTTTCCTGCTTAATAATCTGGGCAGATAAAATCTTTTTCCATAAAGGACCATCTCTATGGCAAGACACATCAGGGCTGCCGTCCAGACATCCGTAAAGGAATGCTGCTTGACAAAACACACCGATATACATATTACACCAACCCATATTGTCATGACAAATTTAAAAACTATACCAAAATCTTTTTTCTTCAGCCAGACCGAAAGAAGTGCGAGGGAATATCCTACATGGAGTGAAGGACAGACCCCGGTGGGTGTATCAATTGAATAGATAAATCCCAGCAGCGAAGAAAAAACATTGTCCCGCAAAAATGTCTCAGGTCTTAAAAGCTGAATGGTCGGATACACTATATAGGTAAAAACACCTATAACCTGGGTAGATATGATAAATATCTGCGCATCGACAAACCCCTGCGGATCATAAAGCAGAAAATATAACAGCGATCCTACAACAAGCAGATACCATGATGCATATGCTATAACAAAATACTCGTTGAAAGGGATGATATCATCTACTACACTGTGAACCACGTGACATTTTTCAAAAGGAATGAACCTGTCAGTCACTACGTACATTATAAGATACCATACCCATCCGAAAATGAGCCAAAGATGTCTGTATTCAGGTGTATTCAGTTTTGAAAATCGAAATTTTCTGTAATCAACAACCGGTTTTTTCATCACTTTTTTCCGTCTTTATATTATATGGATAATCTTTCTTTGATATATTCGGGTAAGGAACAACTCTGTGTCGTGGAAGCGAATATGCGATATTGGATATGGCATCCATAAGATAATAACATATCCTTTCCTGTTCTTCTTTCACGGGACGATCAGGATCATAAATTACGGGCTTACCGATGTAAAGAGTCTTTAAAGCAGGACATACATACAGAGGAACGAACGGAATACATTTCCCGGTATTTGCATAAAACCTTTTTGCTATAGACACAAATCCCCGCTGAAAACTGTGCACGATATTATTATACTCGGTATAATCCTCGGGAAAGATGATAACACCGGCACCTTCTTCAAGATGCTCAAGTGATAGTTCAACTGTCTTGATTATCCTTTTATCTTTATAAACAGGTATCGTATCCGCATTTGTAAATACACACTGGGCTATCGGTGCGATCAGATATGAAAGGATCTTATAGAACCATCTGATGCTTACAGGTTTGCCTGACCAGAAATCCTTGTATGCATAAGCAGGTACCTGCCTCATATCCATCATCTGCGCTATGCACCAGATATAATGCCTGCCAGGAAAATACAGTTCGCAGGCGATCGGTCCGTTCATCTGGGAATGATTGCCCGCAACAATAAACGGTCCCTCAGGAAGGTTTTCGGCACCGCAGATCTTCATCTTCGGATAAAAAAGCCAAACGAGGGATCTTATAATCTTATATGCTAAAGAAGTTTTCTTCCTCACGATCAATCCACCCTGTATCTCTCAGCATCCTGCACACTGTAGGGAGTGGCTGTCGGTGTATACACCGGAGTTACCGTGGCAGTGGGTGTAGGTGTTGCATCCGTCCTTTCGTAATAATCATACGGTGTGGCTGAGGGAGTAGGAGTATACAGGTATGAGTTGTTATAGTAGTCGGCAGGAGTCGCATACGGAGTAAGCGAATAATCTCTCTCAAATACACATATCATTGCATTATGCGTAAACCGGACCTGCGTAACATTAGGATCAACCCACTGTATAAGTGCCCTCTTGTCGGCACTTCTTAATGAATAACCCTCCGCCTTCATCTTCTCGCAGGCATTTTCATACGTAAGTATCCCGTATCTTTTCAGTCTTTCGCAGCAGGCACATACCATTACCTTACAGGTATCGCCTGTATATAAGAACTTTCCGAAATCCGGATAATCCGTTGTAAGTCCCTTGTAGCTGTAATAGATCTCTCCTGTTTTATTGTGCTTAAATGTCATCCCGTCAAGCGATGAAGACCATCCGTTGCCCATATCGTAATATGATGTTGCAACATCAAGGACGCTCTTACGGGGTGTTGCGATCGCACCAGGTTTGAAATTACCGTTTTTCTGTGCATTAACAATAGCCGCATATTCCTCTGCCTTCTTCGCGGCTTCGGATGCGGCTTTTGTATTTCCTTTGGCCCGCTCCTGCTGAGCAAGTACCGTATAATATTCATAGAGCTGTTCTTCAACACTCTTGCCCTGTGCACTGGGTGTAGGGGTAGGTGCAGCATTCGCATTAACAGGCTGCATGACAAAAATACCAGTGAACAGTATAAGGACGATCGCACATAAACAAACTTTTTTCATAGAAACTATTTTCGCACTAAAAGCATGCTAAATCAAGTTTATATGTGTGACCCTGACTTCAGTCTCATATCCGTTATTTATGATATTCTCGTTTATTCCGTCATTATCACTGTCATACTCAAAGTATTTGAGCAGATATTGTCCGCTCTCGTACCCGTATCCGTCTCCGGCATCATCGTAGAACAGGAATCCCCTGTTTCCGTTACCGTAAACATCAAGTTCTATCTCTTTTCTTAATGTTTCGGTCGAGAGGATCTTAAGATCATCTATGTTGGTCCTCGGAATGATCGAACCGTCCCGGACAAAGATTGGTATACTGTCTATCGGAACATCAACATTGATATACTGGCCTCCGGCAAGACGGCACCTGGTAAAATAATCATACCATCCGCAGCCTTCGGGAAGATAAACACGCCTTGAAACCGTTTTATTACCGTCTTCAATAGGTTCATATACGGGACATATCATAAGTTCGTGTCCGAACATATACTGATCGTTGACCGCACATGCTCTCTCGTCCTGGTAAAAATCCACAGCAAGAGGGTTCATCATATTCTCATCTTCAACATGACATCTGCCTGCATATGAATAAATATAGTAGAACAGCTCATACCTTAGCCTGTTTGCCTTGATAAGGGAATCGTAATACGCTCTCCTGCCGTTCTTACAATAGAAAAGTTCCCTTCGTATATCCGTACCGTGTCCGCGGAATATCGGAAGAAATGCGCCGAACCAGTACCATCTGACAAAGAGTTCCCTGTACTTTTCATCATCAAAGCCGTTCTCATACTCTCCGTTCCAGTACCAGAAATCACCCTTTTTGATAAAGAATGCTCCAATATCCAAAGTCCAGTACGGCATACCGGAAGCGCAGAAATTCAATCCAGCAGCTATCTGTTTTTTAAGAACGCTCCATTTTGCGTCTATATCCCCGGACCAGAGTATCGTTCCGAACTTTTGAGAACCGAGATACGCACTTCTTGTCAGATTAACAACTCTCTTATCCCAGAGAAGAGGGTCATATTCGATATCATTTATGATATGAGCATTCTCTTCCCTCTGCCCTTCATAAACACCCATCGCATGAAAATATGCATAAGTGTTTGAATAATCAGGATCCATATGCCTTGATGTCTCTTCAACATAGTCATCAAAGTGCTTTGCCGGATCCGGCTTTACCATCTGTGTCCAGCTCGGATCGAACGGTTCCGAATTATCACACCACCATCCGTCAATGCCGTTAAGGTAAAGACCTTCATCAACCTGTTTCCAATAAAGTTTCCTTGCTTCGGGATCAAAGGCATCATAAGTATCCGAATGTTTAAGTAAAAGACCTTTTTCCTTAAACTCCTTATGATCAGCAGTGCTTTCATTCATATTGGGCCAGATCGATATCATGAAATGCGTGTTCGAATCATGAAGAGATCTCATCATCTCTTTGGGTGACGGGAATCTGTCCGCATCAAATGTCTTCTGGCCCCATTGACCGTCGGGCCATGAACACCAGTCAAGGATCATGGTATCAAGTCCGATACCCCGGTCTCTGTATTCCTTTGTTACTTTTAATATCTCTTCCTGTGTTTCATATCTTTCCTGGGACTGCATGTATCCATAAGCCCATTTGGGCAGGATAGCTGCTTTGTCCGTAAGAAATCTGTATGCTTTCTGGGCGCCCTGTATATCTCCTCCGTTAACGAAATAAAAATCTATTCCGTCTGAAGAAGTCGAATATATATAGGAACCTGCGGCCGTATCGTTAAATATCAGCGGAGAATGCATATTAAACAGCAGACCATATCCGCGAGTTGAGATCATATAAGGTATTATGATCCTGCGATTGGCCTGATGAAGATACAGCCTCTGTCCTCTTAAGGAACCGTATCCATCCTCGAACTGGCCGAGTCCGTACAGGTTCTCGTTATCGTCAAATTTAACCGAATATCTGCATCTGTAAGAATAACGGTCAAAGATCTTTGAGCCCGGGATGATCTTTTCTTTAATCCCATCAGGCGTCTTGATCTTTTCAACCTTCATGTCTTCATCATCTGCACTGAAAAGTTCATATCTGTCAAGATCAAACGGACTTTCATCATCCGGACGCAGTAAAATATTTCCGTCAGCATCCATAAATGTTACGGCACTGTTTGATCTGTTTATCTTTAAAGTAAGGTTTTTAAGTCTGATAAGAGCATATCCGTCTTCCATGGATAATTCCATGCTGCCTTTGGGATCAAGTTCAGTAGCAGTGACAAAAGAATAGCCATTGCGTTCTTTAATCCCGTCGGTACTGTATCTTACGTGGACTATGCAATCTGAAACCGCACCGACAAAAAGCATGGCTGCTTCGGATTCAAACCATATCCCCTTTTTATCGATCGTATGATCCTTGATCGCGTTGCTTTTACCCTTATTTACTTCAAGCATGATATATCCTCATTGTTTTCGATAAGTAAAACAGTAAAATGTCGCTTTTAAAACAGGCTTGTAAACAAAGACCGCCCCAGAGAAGCTCCGGGGCGGCAAAGTTTACTCGTTTAAGATAAGTTATCAAAAAATCTGATTACTTAAGAGCGTTCTTGGCATCAACCTGAGGCTGCCACTTCTCACAGTCAAACTTGTACAGATCCTGATATCCCATACCATCAAGTGTAGCTGTCATTTCATCCCACATTGCGTCGAATTCAGCATCACTTGAAACGAAGATCATCTTCCAAGAGTAATCACATAATGTTGTATTACACTGGCTGCGGATCGTGCTGATCTCATTTGTATCTGAACCAAGAGGAACAGTTACGTTAGGGCTGATAACAAGCTTATTGTTCTTCTGCATCCACTCAGCGGGTTCATCAGCACCGAACTTAGCAGCCCAGTCCTTCTTCATCTGAGTACGTGTAGATTCTTTCCAAGATGACCAGTAGTCCTTGGCATATGTCTCACCTGTGTTAGGGTTGATTGCATTTGAGGCAACGATCCACTCGTTGATCTGGTTGTTACCATCAGAGTAACCAGCTCCGCCGTATTCTTCAGGAACCGGAAGGTTATCCATCAGAGCATTGTCGTTTATAGCAACGTATTTGCCGTCGTCACCAACTTCATAGTTGAAGCCCTTGATACCACAGTGCTGGAACTCAAGTCCTTCAGGAGAAGCATACCAGTCAAGGAACTCCATGATCTTCTTATACTTGGCATCATCAACCTGAGAGCCTACACCGAATACACGTCCGCTTCCATAGTAAGCATCTGCATCAGCATAGTAGCTCTGATCTGCTACAGGAATAAAGATCATTGCTGTACCGTTATCAAGACGCTCCTGGCTGTTCCAGAAACCTACCTGCCAGCTGTACCAGAACATGTAAACCTGTCCTGCACTCATCTTAGCACAAGCAGCATTCCAATCCTGTGTACCTGAATCGGGATCAACAAGACCTGCCTGGTTCATCTTGTAGAGGAACTTAAGGATCTTGTAGTAAGAAGCTGTCTTATCTGTAATAGGTGTAAATGTCTTGCCGTCAGCCTTGAGGATTGCGGAATCCTTAAGCTTTTCGCCGTACCATGTTGTCAGCTGAACAACGTTTGCGATACCGAGCATGTTGTCATTTCCATCCCAGTCGGGCCAGAGTGAAACTGCATAGCAGGGATCGCCTGCATCGTTAGTAGGATGAGCTGCCTGCATCTGTCCGAGAACGTCAATAAGTCCGTCAAGGTCAGCGATGTCAGGGCAACCGAGCTCACTGTAAAGATCCCATCTTAACAGAGGGCTGGAATAGATAACATCCTGTGAATAAGATGTAGGTGAAGTATTGAGCATCTGTGTAGGAATTCCGTATACCCCACCGTTGTTTCCTTCAAGACCTGCGTTATATGTTGTGATCTGGTCATTGAATGCAGCGAGGTTGGGATAGTTAGCAAGATCGGCTGAGATATCCTTTATAAGTCCTGCCTTAACACAGTCAGCGAAGTCAACCGAATCAAGAAGAACGATATCTCCGAGATTACCTGAACTTGTACGTGTCTGGTAGATTGCATCACCTGCTACCTGAGGAGCGATGATGTTAAGAGCGATGTTGAAACGATCCTTTACAACCTTGTCGAACCATCCGGTCTGAAGGCCCTGATAGTTGGCTGCAGCATCGTAAACTTCAATCTCCATAGCATCGCCTGCATCTGCAGCTGCTGCAGTATCTGTGCTGCCGCTGTCAGAAGTTGTTGTTGTCGTGGTTCCGGCATCAGCAGGCTGCTGAGCTGTTGTACCACTACCGCTACTGCCACAGCCGGCAAGTGAACTTACCAGCAAAACAGTTGCAGCTAACAACGAAATGAGTTTCTTTGCTTTCATTTGTTTTCCTCCCTTGTTATTTTATATGTTATAGTTAAAGGCCAACGGCCTGAACTACCCTTTTACCGCTCCGATCATGATACCCTTTACAAAGTAGCGCTGGAAGATCGGATAAACGAGCAATATGGGTGCAACAACGACGATCGTGACTGTCATTCTTATCGATGTAGCTGTTGCCGCATGCGCAAGCGAAGCAGCAAGTGATGCAGCATTACCCGTACTGTTGACCAGAGCCTTTAATGAACTTGCCTGATTGATGTACTGGTACAGCGTAAACTGTAATGTTGCAAGTTTCGGACTCGGTGCGAGCAGGACGTTATCCTGGAATGAGTTCCACTGCGCGACCATACTGAATATCGCAACTGTTGCAAGTATCGGTTTTATTACCGGAATGATGATCGCAGTAAATGTTTTAAGCGTACCGCATCCGTCAAGTTCCGCCGCATCCGTCAGTTCCTTGGGAACCGACTCTACAAATGTCTTGCACAATACAATATAGAAAGGAGAAACTACAGTCGGGAGTATGTATACCCAGAATGTATCATAAAGATGAATGTTTCTCATCGTGATAACAAACGGAATGATACCGGCGTTAAAGTACATCGTTACAACCACCATGCGATACCAGAGTTTACGTCTCCACATGGTCTCACGAGTGAACATATAGCCGAGGAAAGCTGATGCCGCAACCGTAAGCAATGCTCCTATCAGCGTTCTTGAGATTGAAATGACAAACGCGCTCTTGAGAGCCGGGATGTGTGAAACATTTATATAGTTTGTAAAATGTATATCCTGAGGCCAGAACCTTACCTTTCCTCTTCCGCTCAGATCATTATTACTTATCGTATTGATAAATATGTAATAGAACGGATAAATACATACAAAGGCAAAACCTGTATAAACAATATAGGTGATAATTGTCATCAGCGCATCGGCCGGATCCATATGTTTAATATGATTCTTTTTGATTTTTTTATCAGCCATCAGATGAAATTCTCCCCTCTTGTCAATTTAGAAATACCGTTCATTACACAAAGAAGTACGATGCTGACCACGCTCTTGAAAACACCGATTGCTGTGGCAAGAGGATATGAACCTCCCTCATAAGCCACGTTATAAACATAAAGATCAAGAACCTGAATGTAGTCTTTATTAAATGAGTTCTGGAATACATAGAACTGTTCCATTCCGTTTGAAAGGAAGTTCGCCATATTCAGGAACAACAATACAAGGTAAGTAGGAAGTATGCTTGGAATGGTGATATGCCATATCGTCTTCCAGCGGTTGGCTCCATCTACCTTGGCAGCATCAATCAGTTCTTCATCGATACCTGTGATCGCCGCTATATACATGATGGCCGCCCATCCTGCATTCTTCCATGTCAGCCACAGCCACATTTTAAACCAGATGTGCTCATTTGACTTAAGGAATGCAATTGGAGTCTTTATTAATCCCCATTCCATAAGAAGTGAATTCACTACACCTGTGGTATTGAATACACAGAAGGCGATAGCGAAAACAAGAACCCAGCTTATGAAATTAGGAAGTGTGGTAACGGTCTGAACGAATTTCTTATAAGGTTCACATTTGATCTCGTTAAGAAATACAGCGAACATCATGGGGAACCATGAGAACAGCATACTCAGTCCGCTGATACCGAAAGTATTAAGAAGGACCTGCCAGATCTGCTTCCGCTTAATCTCAGTATCAAGCATAAATGTAAACCATTTAAGCCCTACAAACTGCGAATCCGAAAGCAATGCCGGCGGTTTGTAATCATAGAACGCATATATCCAGCCATAAAGCGGATAATACGAAAAGACTGCCACAAGGATCAGGAATGGCAAAACATATAAAAATTCCCTGTAGCCCCTGATTTTCTTTCTGCTCATATAACCCCCATAGACAAATATGCTCAGAAAATGAGCATAAAACGTTTTCCTATGCTGATATTATAAAACGTTTTACTAAAATTGGTCAATTCAAAATATTGCTATAATTTGCCCAAAAACTATCAATCCTTGCTAACTTCGGTAAAACGTTTTACAAAATTGGGGATTTTACTAAAAAGATCCGGTCATTTGACCGGATCTTTTACAAATTATCATCTGTGGATCAAAAACCAAGGGAATCATTTACAAGGATGATATGTATCCTGTTCTTGTGTCTTGAAAACCTCGTAATAAGGAACTGACAGCATATGGTATCGGGTGATTTGCAGTCCATGCACTTACCTGTTTTTGCACACGGGGTTTCAAGTCCGAAACGCTGAACATTTATCGGGGCAGCTACATTTCTTGCTCTTTTTAATGCAGCATCGACGTCCGGACATACCTTATTCATCCCCACTATGAAGATCACCTTTTTGGGGCCCTGTGCTATAGCAGAGACACGGTTTGAATTTCCGTCAATGTTTACCAGTATTCCGTCATCAGTCATGGCATTGGCACTTGAAAGGAAAACATCAGCATCATAAGCTGCTAGCATTGCTGCTCTCTTATCTTCCATAGCGTCTCTGTCGATAAAGTTGTAATTTCCGTTCTTAAGAGCGTCAACCAGCCCTATCTCATGAGCGCTCATTGCGCCGCCCATAGTAACCGAAGCACCTTCCGGAATGAGTTCAAGAGCTTTCTTTAATGCCTCTTCCCTGTTTTGGGCATAATACCCTGTCATATTGCGGGAATTGAGCCCCTGAATGACCTTCTGTGCAAGAAGCTCGTTTCTTTTTTTTGTCATTTCGTGCATATGATTTCCCCCTTTTTGATTTTCAGCGCAGAGTGCCGCCTGCTTTTAACCTGTGACCTTTACATTGCGGTATATCCGCCGTCAACAGGTAGTGCAACCCCCGTTACGTAGCTTGATGCCTTAGATGCAAGGAACAGCGCAGCCGTGTCAAGTTCACCCTCATATCCGTATCGTTCCAAAGGTATCGCACCTTTTGAGTACTCCTTGAAGAAATCGGATTTAAGAGTCTCTTCCGTAAGCGGAGTGATAAAATAACCCGGGCATATACTGTTTACAGTTATGCCGTATTTACCCCATTCGCATGCAAGTGCTCTTGTCATATTTACGACTCCGCCTTTTGCTGCATGGTACGGCGATGAAGGAGCGATCTTATTCCCGACCAGTCCGTACATTGAAGATATATTTATTATCCTTCCGTATTTGGCAGGTATCATTGCTTTTTTTGCAACGGATCTGGCCATCCTGAAGGTCCCGAAAAGATCTATGTTCACTTCATTTTCAAAGGTCTCGTCGGTAACATCTTCTGCCGGGGTAACTCCTCCGGTTCCGGCATTATTGATAAGGATATCTATTCTGCCGAATTCCTTTAATGTTGCATCAACAGCATTTTCAACCATTCCGGTGTCAGTTATGTCGCAGCGAACTGCAAGTGTTTTTACCTTGAATTCATCGGCTATGCTCTTTGCAACCTCGTCGATGAGTTCCTGACGCCTTGCCAGAGCAACGATATTAGCTCCGCGTGATGCAAGCGCCTTTGCCATCTGCACACCAAGTCCCGTGGAACAGCCCGTAACTATCGCGACCTGTCCCTCCAGATTAAATACGTCTTCCATGATATAAAGCCTCCTTTTCCTTTTCCTTACGCATATATCAATGAATCATACGAAAACGCAGGGCGTATCCGTCATCAGATATCAAAATATCTTTTCGCATTATAATATGAAATTCCTGTAACTATTCTTTTTAATGACTCCTCATCATTGGGATACTCTCCGTTCTCAACCCAGTTTCCGACAAGATTACACATTATCCTTCTAAAATAATCATGTCTAGTATAAGAAAGGAAAGATCTTGAATCGGTTAACATTCCGATAAAGTTACCAAGTATACCGAGATTTGCAAGCGACTTCATCTGTGCTTCCATTCCCGATCTGCTGTCATTAAACCACCATGCGGGTCCGTGCTGAATCTTGCCAGGAACCTCGGATGACTGGAAACAGCCTATTAAAGTACCTATCTTTTCATTGTCAGCCGGATCAAGAGAAAAGATGATCGTCTTCGGCAGTTCATCAGTGCTGTCAAGTTCAGACAGGAAACCTGCCAGTTCATCTATGCATGAGTTCTCCCCTATCATATCGTATCCCGTGTCAGGTCCGAGAACCCTGAAAGTACGTGAATTAACATTTCTAAGGCATGAGTAATGGATCTCCATAGCTATGCCGTGCTTATGATATGCCCGTCCCAGAGCAACAAGAAGCGCTGTCTGATATCCTTCAGCTTCTTCGGTTGAAACCGCCTCTCCTCTCATGGCTTTTTTAAAGGCGATATCACACTGCTCCATCGAAAGTTTCCTGAAAGGAACATATGAAAGTCCATGGTCCGAAGCAACACAGCCGCGCGATGCGAAAAATTCAACCCTGTTTATCAGAGCATCGATAACATCCTGTGTGCTGTCAAGGCTTTCTTTTCCTGCAGCTTTGGCAAGCCTGTCGATATATTCCGCAAATCCGGGATTAAGGATATTGACAGCCTTATCCGGTCTGAACGAAGGCCTTACCATAAAATCTATGCTCTTATCCGCAGCGATCTTTTCATGCCATTCAAGTGTATCTATCGGATCATCAGTTGTGCCGATATATGCCACGTTACTCTTTCTTATCAATCCTCTTACAGACAATTCGGGATCGTTCTTCAGCATATCATTGCACTTATCCCAGATCCTGAGGGCATTCCCGGTATTTAAAGGCTCTTTTACATCGAAATATTTCCCGAGTTCAAGATGGCACCAGTGATACATCGGATTACCTATCGAAAGTGAAAGCGTATCCGCAAAACCTTCAAAGCGTTTAAACTCGTTTGAGTGTCCGGTAACCATATCCTCAGTGATCCCGTTCGATCTTAACAATCTCCATTTATAATGATCGCCGGCACAGACACCATCATCACCCTGTCCGCCAAACCAGACTTCGCCAAGATCATTGAACCTTCTGTCTTCATATATCTCACGGGGAGAAAGATGACAGTGATAATCTATTATAGGAAGCTTTTCGGCATGATCATGAAAAAGATGTTTAGCCGTTTCATTATCCAGAATGAAATCTTCATCCATGAACTGTTTCATATCAATACTCCCTTTTATCTCTGTACTCTTCCGGAAGCATCACCTCCGGCAAGTTTTTTTACTTCATCCACACTAACACGGTTGAAATCTCCTTCGATGGAGTGTTTGAGTGCTGATGCCGCAACCGCAAATTCGATCGCATCCTGAGTTGAATAGCCGTTTAAAAGTGAGTAGATAAGGCCTGCCCCGAAACTGTCACCGCCACCGACTCTGTCAACTATATGAAGATGATACTGCTTTGAAAGGCAGTAATCGGTCCCATCATAGAGCATTCCCTGCCAGTCATTGTCATTAGCCGAAATGGATGTCCTTAAAGTAATTGCTACTTTCTCAAATCCGAATCTGTCGGCAAGCTGTTTTGCAACGGATCTGTAACCCTCGGTATTTAACTTTCCTCCGGTGATATCTGATCCTTCAGCTTCGATCCCGAATACATCCTTTGCATCTTCTTCATTGGAAATGCAGACATCAACGTATTCACAAAGTCTGGTCATTGCTTCACGTGCTTCTTCTCTCGTCCAGAGTTTGCCGCGATAGTTAAGGTCGCAGCTTATCTTAACTCCTTTAGCGTGTGCTGCCTTACAGGCATCTATACAGATATCTACAAGGTTTGAACCGAGAGCCGGGGTGATCCCGGTGAAATGGAACCATGATGCTCCTTCAAAGATTTTATCCCAGTCAAAATCCGAGCGGTCCGCTTCCTGAATGGCTGAATGTGCTCTGTCATAAATACATACGCTTCCTCTTTGTGAAGCACCCTTTTCAAGGAAATAAATCCCTATACGGTCTCCGCCTCTTACGATACTGTCTGTATCCACCCCGAAATATCTTAAGCTGTTAACAGCTCCCTGACCTATCGCATGCTTTGGAAGCTTTGTTACAAAAGAGCTTTCGATCCCGTAGTTGGCCAGCGATACCGCAACATTTGCTTCTCCTCCGCCAAACGTAGCCTGAAGCTGATCGTCCTGAAAAAATCTGTAATATCCGTTAGGTGCCAGGCGGAGCATTATCTCTCCAAAAGTAACTACTTTACCCATATATTTCTCCTTTATAAAATGTCTTACCGATCATCGCGGTCTTTTATACTCTCGAAAGGTGGAATCTGAACCCGCCGATCTCTCCGCTGATATATATGAACCAGGTCCCGCGGTCATCCGTCTTTCTGGTTTCTTCATCCACAGAAATGCCTTTTAGTCCAAGGTGGTAGATTGCCCTGTCAACATCGTTTGTAGTCACACCGATATGTCCTTTGGTCCCTTCACCGTTAAACTTCATCACTTCCGCAAACCCTTTGCCGACAAATACGGCAGATTCGTTTTCGTTATACTCCATACCGAATATCGTACTTAAGGTTTTGGCAGTCTTTATCCCTTCCTCGGCATTTTCGGAATTTATGCCTATATGACGCAGTTTAAAACCGAGCATCTTCTTAACGGCGTCCTCACAGATCCTGCTGATCTCATCCCACTTTTCGTTTTCGATAAGGTCTTTTTTGACCATCCAGGTGCCGCCGCAGGCAAGTATCTGGGAAAAACTCATATATTTTTCAAGATTGTCGGTGTTGATCCCGCCCGTCGGCATCCACTTAAGATTACGATACGGTCCTGCAAGTGCTTTTAATTTATCAATGCCTCCGTTCTGTTCGGCCGGGAAAAACTTTACAACATCAAGCCCCAGTGACATCGCCTGCTCCATCTCTCCGGCTGTAGCAGTTCCGGGCATCATACATATGTCTTTTGATATGACATGTTTTGTAACCTCGGGATTAAATCCCGGGCTTACTATAAATGAAGCACCGGCATTTATCGCGCGGTCAGCCTGTTCGCAGGTAAGGACCGTTCCTGCTCCTACTATCATCTCGGGCACTTCCGATACGATCGCTTTGATAGCATCTTCAGCCGCTTCCGTTCTGAATGTCACCTCAGCAGCTCCAAGACCTCCCTTTACAAGTGCCCTGGCAAGAGGTACCGCCTTCTTTGCATCGTCTATTGCGATGACAGGAACTATACCTATGTCATGGATCTTCTTTTGCAGATCATTCATACATAACCTCCCTATATTGATCTAATAGTCTTTTTTTGAAAAAATAAGTCCGAATGTTCCCGGGCCGCTGTTTATAGATACTGCGGGTGATGCTTTCTGAAGATATACCTTTTCAAATTTGACGATCTTCATCGCCTCTTCCTTAACGGCTTCTACCTCATCGAGCTTCATTCCGACATAAGTAATGAAAAGAACGGAGGGATCGATACTGTCGGGATTCCTCAGGGCTCTTTTGATATATGCCTTACATACCGAATCCCGTTCTCCTACTAGTATGCTTCCTACCGTCATCGAACTTTTTTTCATGACGATAACTGGATGAAGAAGGAAAGCATTACACAGTTTATAAACACGTTCCGAAAGCCTCCCCGAACGGTACAGATACTCAGTGGAATCTACGATGAAACTGGTCCTTATTCGGCTCTTCTTATGTTCAAGCCTCTTTATAAACGCATCGACATCTATTCTGTCGGAATCCGCAAGTTTAACCGCCTCAAGCGCCATGAGTCCCATTCCGCTCGAAAGATGACCGGAATCAATGACCTTGACATTGTAAAATGCTGATGATGCCTGAAGCGCATTGGCATAGCCGTGACTTGAATCCTTTGCCATTGCGATATGAAGTATATTCTGACACCTGGGAAGGAGGTTTGCAAAAAACTCCTCATATTCCTCAACCGAAGGTGCTTCACTCTTTGCCGTCGTATCCTTATCGGAAAGATACCTTATGATCACATCGCCGCCGGCTTCGATACCATCGGAAAATACACCCTCTCCGGTTATTACCTTATAAGAAAGAACCGGTATGTTCATGCTCCTTAAAAGCTCAAGCGGAAGATCCGAGACGCTGTCCGTAGTTACAAGAAGCGGTATCTTCTGTCCCGTCTTGGCTATAAATCCTTCTGCATCGAGTTTTGAAGAATCCGTATCCACTCCGGTGACCAGATCGATAGGAAGAACCGATCTTAACGTGTCCTCAAGCATCTGAGCTTCAACGGGTTTCAGGATATAACCGTTAAAGCCTTCTTTTCTGTAAATGGCCTTATTCTCGCTGCCTGCATTTGCCGTAAGAACGATGACAGGTGTATCTTTGCACAGTCCTCCCGACTGCCTTCTTATCGCACGAAGACATTCTATTCCATCCATTCCGGGCATCATGTGATCCATAAGGATGGCATGGTAATGAGTCTGAAGTGTCATCTTAAGACATTCTTCACCGCTCGTGGCAGTTTCGGTCTTAACCCTTGTATCGCGCAGCAGTTTCTCGGCCACCATCAGATTTGCATTATTGTCATCCACAATGAGCACTTTGGCATCCGGTGCTTCAAAACTCTGATGATAGTGTTCTCTTGTCACATGGCCCTTAAACTTTTCGGGATCATAATTTCCGATGGTATGTCCGTCAGTTATATCCTGGGGGATCTTGACCTCAAAGACAGATCCCTTGGTATAAACGCTGCTTACGGTTATCTCGCCGTCCATCAAATCAGTCAGCTGCTTGACTATGGAAAGGCCAAGGCCTGTTCCTTCGATATATCTGTTCTTTTTCTCATCTTCGCGCCTGAATGCATCAAACAGATGAGGGATGCTTTCTTTACGGATACCTATTCCGGTATCTTCGACACGGTAGGTTATCATCGCCCTTCCGTTATCTATCTTTGTACAGTTAATTGAAAGATTCACACTGCCTTCATTAGTATACTTGACAGCATTATTAAGCAGGTTAAGAAGTATCTGCTTGATCCTGACTTCATCGCTGTAAAGGCCTGTGGGCAAGTTCGGATCAACGTTTACCGTGAACTTAAGACCCTTCTCATCAGCTTTGACCCAGATCATATTAACGATCTCGGAGAGCATAACGCCTACATCATACTGGGATCTTACAATATCCATTTTTCCGGAGTGCATCTTCGAAACATCAAGTATGTCATTTATTAGGGAAAGCAGGATGTTAGATGCTGCTTTGATGTTTCTGGCATCTTCGGCAACCTCATCCGAGATATCCTCTCTCAGTATCATCTCATTTAAACCTATTATCGTATTGATAGGTGTTCTGATCTCATGACTCATACTTGAGAAGAATCTGTTCTGCGCCTTGTTCATCTCCTCGATCTCACGAGCCTGATCCCTTGCTTTTTGGTTCTCCCGCATGAACAGTCTGCTCTGGAAAATGACCATAACAGTAATGACTGATCCGACAAGCAGTACAGAGATGCAGGAATCAACGTGCCACATCAGTCTGCTGTGAGAGGTAGTGATCCCGGGGTATAGATATGACAGAGTATATTCCGCGATGACGATAAACGTAAGTATACACATCATCACGGTTCGAAATGCCCCGGAAAGAACAAGTCCGATATAAAGATAAGTGAAAGCGAACCAGATAACTGACCCTCCGGTAATGCCTCCGCCGAAAAAGAATGCTATCGGAAGTATGATACACGTAACGCATATTGATACGATAATGGCTCCAAGCTGCACCTTGTTGTGTTTTATAGTATAAGAGGTCACAGGCGGAGTAAACAGCAGTACGGTTGCAAGGACAGCACACTCGATCGTGTTCTCTCCTGTCAGTATATCTCCTATCAGAACCAGAAATATCGCAACCGAAGCCGCAGTAGTCAGAACCAGAAAACTTCTTTCCTGGAAATCACGTTCGGAATATATTATCTTATCCAGAATAGCCTGAAATTTCTTTATCATGCTTCTCCCCCTTTGCCGATACCATTGTCAGAGGGCTCAAATTCCATGACATCAAAGTTTTGGGGTTCAACATCGGATCTGATATCTTCTTTACCTACCCCCTCAGTCTTGCTGATGGCATCCATCAGTTCGGCATATTTAGGGACAAGGAGCGGATGATTCAGTTTAAGGATCATCTTGTTTTCCTTTTTGGCAGCATCTTCAAGCAGTTTGGCGATATCAGACAGTTCATTTGCACCTATCATTTTTGAAGTGCTCTTTATCGCATGTACCTTTGTCGCATAATCCCTGTAGTTGCCCGCTTTATAAAGGTCATTCAGATCTTCTGTCTTTTTTACTCTGTTTGAAGCATATTCCGAAAGAAGTTTCAGGTAAAAAGCTTCATCGTTCTGGGAATATTTAAGTCCCTGTTTTAGGTCTACACCGAGATCGACCAGTCTTGTCAATCGATCCTCGATCGATCCCTTTACTGTTACGGGCGGTTTGGTATTATCGGTCTTCTTTTTGTATACTATCGCTGACCTGGGGAGTATACGTTTAAGAACCCGCTCAAGATCCATAATATCGACAGGCTTCGGAATAAATCCGTCAAACCCTTCGGACAGGAACATTTCCTTAGCAGAGCTGGTCGCATTCGCGGTAAGCGCAACTATGCATAATTACTTATTGTTTCTGTCAGCTGCTATTCTGAGTCTCTTCGCAGTTTCAACTCCGTCCATTCCGGGCATCATATGATCCATGAAGATAACATCGAAATCCTGTTTGTCGCATATTCCGATTGCTTCATCTCCGCTGAGTGCAGAACTTACGATCATTCCGTAAGATTCAAATATACCCTTTGCAACAGAGATGTTCATGGGTTCATCGTCGACAACAAGTACCCTTATTCCGGGACATGACATGCTCTCTTCATTGTCTTCTTCATGGTTACCAAAAGAATGATTAAGGAAATTAGCCACCTGCGCGCCATAGAAAGGCTTTGGGAGCAAAGTGACATTGGATCCGAAACTTCCTTTAAAGCCTCTGTCAACAACAATCGCCACATTCATTTCTCCGGCAAGCGCATCTATGTATTCCCTGTTATCAAAATATTCACCGGTACCGACAAAAAGATGGGTGACATTGACGGAAGCAAGAAGTTTTTCCAGATCATTCCTGGACTGTGCCCTGAAAAACGGAACAGAAAGACCTGAAGACAAATGAGCGATCATATCAATATAGAATTCCCTTATCTTGGGATTTCCTGTTGTCATGAATCCAAGATATCCTGCTGCTATACAGTTCTCTTTATCCCTGACAGAAAGGCACGGTGCTTCATTATCGACCTTTTGGGGAATGCTGACCCTTACGGTTGTACCCTCACCGGGTTTGCTTAAGATAGTGAGCACTCCTCCCATTGCCTTGGTAAATCCGCTCACAATCGGCAATCCGAGACCAAGTCCTCCTACATTTCTGGTTCGTCCCGAATCAGCCTGATAGAATTTTTCATATATATGCTCAATCTCATCTTCTGTCATTCCGACACCTGTATCAACGACTTCGATGACAAGGTTTATTCCGTAATCACGTTTTATCGGATAAATATGGGTATATACGCCGCCTTCTCTGGTGAATTTATAGCCGTTGGTGATAAGATTGCGAAGTATCTTTTTGATCTTGTTGGCATCTCCTATCAGTTCCGAAGGAATGCCCGCCTCCATATCTATGACAAGATCCAGACCGTAGTTCTCAGTAGTATTCATCTGAACCAGAAAATCATTGATAAGGGAACTGATCATGTAACTTTCATTAGTCACGGATAACCTGTCCATATCTATTTCGGTAAAATCAAGAATATCCCCTATCTGCTCCGAGACACGGGCTCCTGCATAGAATATGGATCTGATATTTTCTTTTAACTGATGAGGGATATCTTCTTTTTGAAGAACCGATGTGATACCCATTACGGCATTTACGGGTGTTCTGATCTCATGAGAAACATTAGCAAGGAAATTATCAAGTCTCTCGGTTGCTTCTTTTAATTCGTTTATCTCTTCTCTTGATCTTCCTAAAACCACATCCCAGTTGTCGATGAGTGTTTTGGATATCCATGCTGCCATTGTGACCATTGCAACATGAAGCAGCGATCTCGTGATAACAAGCGCATCGAAGTGTGTGCCGTTTATCAGCATGCATACGATCTCATATCCGAAGGAAAAATAAAAAGAGAACATACAAAGACTGATCAGTGCTTTGACCCCGGTCATGGTAAATATCATCATTACAACGATGATAACAATGGCAATATCAAAAGTACTTGTCTCATGTACGCCGTAAAAGAAAAACGCAGCAATCATGAGGATCGAATATACCCACAGTCTCGAATACTCATTGATTCTCTGCTGAATATGAAGCATCCAGCTTAACGCAAGGCCGGCTCCCATCAGCATAATGGCCCATTTTTCCCACCCCATCACCAGGGTTTCGCCAATGAGTATTACCGTAAAAAGTGTGTAGCTGAACAGTATGATCCTGTGTGAGGCAAGAAATATCTCATTTTCACGCAGATCTTTTTTACGATCGTTCAAATTATTGTTCCCTCATTTTGTAATCTTTATCTTCATCAATAAGCTGCAGCATTATCTGGGCGAATTCGGGATCGAACTGTGTCCCTTTACCGTTCTCTATCTCAGAGCGCACCTTGTCCTGAGGCAGAACATCCCTGTAACTTCTGTGGCTGCTCATGGCATCATATGCATCCGCAACTGCAATGATCCTTGCTTCTTCGGGGATATCCTCACCTTTAAGATTATCAGGATAACCGCCGCCGCTGTATCTTTCATGATGCCATCTCGCACCCATTGCAAGGGACGGCATCTCCGTAATATTTTTAAGGATCTTCGAGCCCATTCCCGGATGGGACTTTATTATCTCGTATTCCTCTTCATCAAGTCTGTCGGGTTTATTTATGATGGAATTTGGCACTCCTATCTTGCCTACGTCATGAAGCAGTCCCATCATATAGATATCATCAAGTCTGTTCTCGGGATATCCGTATCTTAATGCGATCTGCTTTGCATATTCAGCAACACGGCTTGAGTGTCCGTTTGTATAGGTATCCTTGGCATCGATCGCCTCTGCAAGAGCCTTAACGATATGCATTGAAAGGTTCCTGTTCTCTTCGGTTTTTCTTTCAACCTCTTCAAAGAGATGATCCTGCAAAAGAATGAGTTCAAGAGTATGTTTAACCCTTAATATAAGATTGCCGGGGATTATGGGTTTTCTGACAAAGTCCATCGCTCCGAGCTCAAGTCCGCGTGTTTCCGTATCTTCGTTTTCATCAGCGGTAAGGAAGATCACCGGAACTCTGGCAGCGGCTCCTCCGAACTGTCTTAATTTTTCATAAGTCTCAAAGCCGTCCATATCCGGCATATTTATATCAAGCAGGACCAGATCCGGGACATTGTCCTTCATAAACTCAAGAAAAGCCTGTCCCGACTGCAGTGCACTGACCCGGATATTGTTTTTGCTCAGGATATTTCCGACCATAATGAGATTGGATTTGTCGTCATCAACTACCACAACCCAGTCAGGCTTCTTTTCTTTGACTGTTTCCTTACTGTGCATTCCGGAATTGACACTGTCCATGTCAACACTGAGTTCCGCCCTGTGACTGAACTCTTCCTTCTGCCATGATTTATCTATCCTGTCGACAACCCTTTTGGCATTATATTCGTTTATCTCGGGAAGCAGTAAGAAGAAATGGTTAGAGCCGATCTGCATCATGATATCACTGTTTCTTAAAGAGAACTGTAACAGCTCCCTTACCCTGTCAGTGATAACCGCTCTTTCCTTCTCATCTGCACCATCTGCGAAATTAATACTGTACAGAAGTTTATATGCTGTACCCTGATAGCGATCCATGTATCGGATCATGTATCTGTATATATTTCCGAAGGCTTCCTTGCCCATCCACATAGCACTCTGCGGGACATTACGTTCCTCAAGGATCCTTGAGAGGGTATTCAGATTGATATCTTCCGTGACCTCGGTAATATCTCCTTTGAGTCCCGGAGAATATAATTCAACGCCGTGTTTGCCGTTTTCCTTGACCCTGTAGAGTTCCCTGTCGGCAATACGGAAAAGTTCCGTGTAATCTGTTCCTGCCTGCGGAACAGCAACCGCACCTATGGAAACTCCGAGAGGGATCACCATCTGGTCTCCCAGGAGTTCCTGAGCTTCGTTGAGGACACGCGAATTTATCTGATCGGAAAATTCATTAAGATCATTCTCGGTGGCATTATCAAGAAAGAGCAGGAACTCATCGCCGCCGATCCTTCCGACCATGCCCTTGTCGGATGTCAGATGTTTTAATATAAGGGAAAATCTTACGAGAAAATCATCTCCGGTCTCATGTCCGTAGATGTCATTTATCAGTTTGAATGAATCCAGATCCATTACAGCCAGGATACCCTGAGCATTAGCACACAGAGCCACGGCCTGTTCCGTTGCGGTTTCCTTATTAAGTAGTCCGGTAAGGGAATCATGCGATGCTTTGACCTCAAATGTATTCATCTGATCGTAGGTGTTCAGCAGATTATTGACTCTCTTGACCAGAATATCCGGATCAAAAGGTTTCGTAATATAATCCGAAACTCCCATTTCAAAACCGCGGCGTTCCGAATCAACGTCATCATCCGCAGTAAGAAAAACAACCGGAACCTCGGAAACACCGGCTTCCTTTTCCTTTTCCCTGTATGCCTTGAGCGTCTCAAATCCATCCATTTCAGGCATCATGATATCCATCAGGACAAGGTTCGGAAAACCGTTCTGTGTAACATAATCCAAAAGAGCCCGTCCGGACTTCAAAGCGGTG
>JAEEGL016721732.1_pt1 | contig 26866 bp, 22 predicted proteins | sample 9134231 | NCBI WGS metagenome assembly JAEEGL01 (sample SAMN16246548, study PRJNA631951) | gut metagenome | biome: gut microbiome; feature: rumen; material: fiber-attached | host: Bos | place: Iran: Karaj | collected 2018-10 | reverse complement strand
CAGACGTCCGAAGAGCGTGACCAAAATGGGCGGCACCATGGTAATAATGACACCATAAACGACCCACATATAGTGCTCCTGTACGGTGGCGACAAATTGTCCTCCAGCGCTTAGCCCCACACCGGCAAGGAAGAGTGCGATGCCGACCTCGCGCAAGGCATGCACACCTTGACCCTCTGTGAAGTCGGTGTTGAACCAGCCTTTCTTAACGCCAAGCCAGCCGCCGATGATGGCGACCACGAGAGGACCGCCAGCCAAGCCCAGCTTAATGGGTGCTTTCATGCCTATAGGGATCGGGATGGAACCAATAATAATGCCTAGGGCAATGATAACGAAGATCGGAATGAGCAGAAAACCACCTTTTCTTGAGTTTAGAGTTGAGGGTTTAGAGTTGAGGGTTGTTTCTGATAGGTCGGTGGGCTCTTTTGCCAAGTCAATGCGGCAGAGCGGGCGCAATAGGATGCAGGTCACAATCATGCCGACCACCGCAAGGGGATAGGCCACGGCATAGCCTGCTGCCAAACGGTCGGCTGCACCTTCGATGCCGATGTCGATTACGGCCTGCTGGGCTGCCGAGAGACCAGGCGTGTTGGTGATGGCGCCTGTATATACGCCCGCCATGTCGGCAAGGTCTTGATGGGCGACTTTGGCGATGATATAAGTGATGAGTACGCCTAATGCCACGTTGACCAGGGCCATCAAATTCATGGCCATGCCACCTTTTTTGAATGAACGGAAGAAGCCGGGACCTACTTGCAGACCTACAGCCACCACAAAGAGGATCAGGCCGAACTCCTTGATTACGTGCAACATCTCGGCATTGAGCGTGACACCACATGCGCTGACGGCAATGCCAACAAAAAGCACCCAAGTGATGCCCAACGAAATCTTGGCGACTTTGATTTTACCCAACAGCAATCCAACAAAGATGGCGATGGCTATATATAAAATGGTGGGACCCACACCCGAACCAGTGAAAAGATTCAACATGACGAAAACCGTTTAGTGCAACAAAAATAGGGATTATTTCGGCACGCTCGCGATTATGAACCTCAAAAAAAAATTCTTATGGGGAAAAAGTACCAGTTCCTCAACAAGTGGACGCTCAACAAGATGATGAGACCCATCAGAAAACCAATAAGGGATTTATAAAAATGAATTAGATAAAATCCTCGCAAAACCATAACGGTATTCCAAAAATGTCGTATTTTTGCACCGAAAAACGAATACCTGCAACTTCGCATGGAACTTTTCGGCAAAGCACCAACCATCAAGCAGACCATTTTGGCACAGCACCACGAAACAAGAGCCACAAAATCCTGCTTTTTGCCAAATAAATACGATAAATCAAAAACAACCCACGAATCAATGGTCCAATATCTCATAGCATGAAAAAAACAACCCTATTATTAATCGCTATTATCACCGCAATAAGTCTCACTTCCTGTCACAAAAGCGGTGCCAAGCTCTTTGTCGGCGATTATTCTTTCAAAACCTCGGGCGAAATCTCCATCACAGCAGAAGCGGAAATCGACAGCAGTAACATTTTCATTCCAGCCATACTGAATGTTGACCTGTCACACGACATAGGACAACTGAACATCAGCACTGCCAACAAAAAAGACGACCAAGTGATTGTAGTGATCAATTATATGAACGGTGACGTGGTGACCACCACCGGAACATGCGACGAGAACACCATCCGCCTTGACAAGTTCCAGCGCAACACCCTTCCCGTGTCCGTTACCACATTGCTCTCGAACAACTATCGCATCAGCGTAAGCGCGACAGGCCGCATTTACGATGATAACATGATTGTGTTCGACATGACCTACAAAGGCAAGGCCACAGTGGGTAGCGTAACCTTTAACGTCTCTGACAAAAACATCCAGATGGTCGCCTACCGAAACTGAAAGCCATGAAAAAAAATCTGTTTCTGTTTCTTGTGCCACTGCTGCTCTTCGGGTGTGCCGACACTGATCCCAAACAACTTAAAGAAAAGCTTATCGGCGGCAACAAGGAAGAGCGAGTCATCAATGTCGGCATCCAACGCATCGACTCTATCAGCGGCGTCATCCACAACACCTATCCAGGCACCCTTGAGGAAGGCCAGTCCGTTGATTTGGCATTCAAATACGGCGGTCTGCTGGAACACCTCTACGCCAAAGAAGGCAGTAAGGTAAGCAAGGGGCAACAACTTGCACAGGTTTCTTCCCCCACTATGGAGAGCACCCTGCGATCTGCTCAAGCCACCCTGGCACAGGCACAAGACGCCTATAACCGGCTGAAAAAAGTCCACGACAAAGGCAGTCTGCCTGACATCAAATGGAAAGAGATGGAAGCCAACCTTGAAAAGGCTCAAGCCGCATACGACCTTGCCAATGCCATGATGACTGAAAACATCCTCAAGGCTCCTTTCAGCGGCACCATTGCCTCCGTGAACGCAGAACTCGGGGAGAACATCCCTCCCATGAAACCCATTGTAAGTCTGATTAATACAGAAAAAATCACTGTGAAGATTTCAGTTCCAGAAGATGAAATCTCCCAAATCCACACTGGCGACTTAGCGGAAATCGTTATCCCTGCCTTGAACAACCAACATTACCTCGGACATGTCATCGAAAAAAGCATGACCTCGTCGCTGCTCACCCACAGTTACCCTGTGAAAATCCTCATCGAAAAACCCGACAAAGAACTTGTTCCCGGCATGATTGGCAAAGTGATGCTGAAGGCCGATGTCAACAAAGGCATCGTCATTCCCGCAAATGCCATCCTGATCAACCAAAATGGGAAATTTGTTTGGGTAGAGGAAGACGGCAGAGCCACACGGCGTTCCATCCAAATCTCGGGTTACTCAGGCACTGGAGTCATCGTCAGCGAAGGACTGAGAAGCGGCGATCATGTTATTGTGAAAGGCTATCAGAAAATCAGTGAAGGGATGAAAATTGTTGGAAAATAAAAATCTATAATTAAAGATAGCCCGTTAGGGCTTAAAGCTCGGTAAACCCGTGAAAATCAAGAAAAACAATATCATCGCAGGAAGCATCAACCGCCGTAAGATCGTATGGATTGTGGTAGCCATAATAATGGCTTTCGGCATCTATGCCCTTGTTGACATGAAGAAAGACGAGTTCCCAGCTTTCGCATACCCCCAAGGCATCGTGGCAGGTGTATATCCTGGCGCCAATTCTGAAGAAGTGGAGGCTCAACTCACAAAACCCCTTGAGGAGCTGCTCTTTACCCTGCCCGAGGTGGACCGCAAAAACACCTACTCCATCACTAAAGAAGGCATCTGCTACATCTATGTGACGCTCGAAATGTCGGCAACAAATGACATCGCCAAGGCCTGGACAAAAATACGGCAGAAAATCAACGAAGCTAAGACATTAAGTTTTCCTGCCGGTGTCTTAGCCATCGCTGTCATCGACGACTATGGCAACACATCTTCTTTGCTCATCGCCATGGAATCGCCCGACAAGACCTACCGTGAGATGCGCGAATACACTGACGATCTCACCCATCGTTTGCGCAATATCCCCGAAACGGGCAACGTGCGTGTGTTGGGAGAACAAACAGAGGAATTTGCCATCACCGTCGATAAGGAAAAACTTTCGTTCTACGGCATCAGTCCCAACACTCTGATGCTGCAATATGCCTCACAGGGTCTGCTGACCACCGCCGGTGCCATGGAAACCGACGCTTTCGACCTCCCTCTGCACATCCAGAATCCAATCGTGTCGGAACAAGAATTGGAGGAACAAATCATTTACTCTGACGTCATGGGCAACATTGTCAGGCTACGTGACGTGGCTACCGTCGAGCGCCGCCTCGCTCCGACCTCTAAAGTAGTGAATTTCAACGGAAACAACGCCTTGATTATCTCCGTGGAGATGCGAAAAGGCTACAACATCGTGGCATACGGACGGGAAGTTGAAAAGGTTTTGAACGAATTCAAGCCCACCTTGCCCGACAGTGTGGAGATGTACCGCATCACCGACCAGCCCAAAGTGGTTCAGAAATCTGTAAGCTCTTTCCTTCGTGACCTGCTTATCTCCATGATCGTGGTCATCGCCGTCATGTTGTTGCTTTTCCCGTTTCGCACAGCATTAATAGCCAGCTCAGGGCTTCCCATTTGCACCGCTTTTAGCATCGGGATGATGTATCTATTTGGAATTGAGCTAAATACCGTTACTTTAGCCGCTCTCATTGTTGTCCTCGGCATGATTGTTGACGACTCCATTATCAACATTGATGGCTATATCGACAAGCTGAGCCAAGGCATGGAGCCTTTCAAGGCCGCCACCACAAGTGCCAGAGAGCTTTTCATGCCGATGTTTATCGCCACAGCAGCCATCGCCACCATGTTTTTCCCGATGACACGCATCATCACAGGTCCTTTGGGTGACTTTGTGCAGCTCTTCCCCTGGACCATCGCCTTCTCGCTCATGGCTTCCTTAGCCTATGCCATGCTTGTCATCCCCTCATTAGAAATCCTATTCATCAAACCTGAGACTGACAAGCCCCGCAACAACGGCTTCATCAGAGCACAGCGGCGATTCTTCAGCTTCCTGCAAAGTCTTTACGACAAGATGCAGAGCCATTGTTTCAGACATCCGCATTTCACCATCGGCATGGGATTGGGTTCCATCGCCCTCGGCGTGCTGATGTTTCTCGCCCTCAATGTGCAGATGATGCCCAACGCCGAGCGCGACTGCTTCGCCGTGGAGATCCGTCTGCCCGAAGGCAGCAGCCTCGAAGCCACCACCCGTATCAGCGACTCGCTACAGCATATCTTGCTACAAGACAAGCGTATCACCTCCGTCACCGCCTTTATCGGCGAGACCGCACCTCGTTTCCATGTAACCTACGCACCCAGCATCCCAGCGAAAAACCTCTCACAACTCATCGTCAACACCGTTTCCAAACAAGCCACCGAAGACTTACTGAAAGAGATGGACGACAAGTATTCCTATTATTTTGCCGAAGCCTATGTGCGATTCCGCCAACTGGATTATCAGGCCGTCGCAACGCCCATACGGATCTTCGTCTATGGCGACGATTACGCAAAAACCGCACCTGTGGCCCAGCAGATTAAGGACTATATGCTCACTTTAGATAAAGAATTACGCTGGGTACACTCCAATTATGACGAACAGCTACCATCGGTGAAAGTGACCATGAAGCCTGAGGAATGCGCTCGTTTGGGCATCACCAAAGGCATCCTCTCACTCGATATGGCCACCACACTCAACGGACAGCCCCTCACCACCATCTGGGAAGGCTCACGAAGCATCCCCGTAAAACTGTACTCCAAACAGAACTACGACCCCAACGACTACGAATCCATCCAAAACCAGCTGATCCCCACAATGATACCCGGCACCAACGTACCACTCCGACAGGTGGCTGACATTAGTCCCGAATGGCATCCAGCACAAATCTCGCACCAAAACGGCAAAAATGCCATCGCTGTGGCAGCCGACATGAAGTTCTGGAGATCGCAAACTGCCAGCATGAAAAAGATACAGCATTTCATCAACACCGAAGTCCAACCTAACCTTCCCGAAGGAGTGGAAATCGCTTACAGCGGACTCTCCTCTTTGAACACCCTGGTCATCCCACAGATTCTCAAGAGTTTGGTTGCGGCCATCTTAGTACTTCTGGCCTTCTTGGTAGCCTATTTCAAAAAGGTCAACCTCGCTTTGTTGACGCTCTGTTCCAGTACTTTATGTATGTTCGGCGCTTTCTTTGGCGAGTGGCTCTTTGGCCTCGACTTCGGTATGACCTCCGTCTTGGGCGTGGTCAGCCTCATCGGCATCATCGTGCGCAACGGCATCGTGATGTATGAATACGCCGAGACCCTGCACACCGATGAAGGTCTGGATGTCAAAGATGCGGCCATGAAAGCCGGCAGCCGACGCATGAGACCTATCTTCCTCACCTCAGCCACCACTGCCCTTGGCGTGCTACCCATGATCATCACCCGCAATCCTCTTTGGATGCCTATGGGCGTGGTGATATGCTTCGGCGTAGTGCTTTCCATGGTCATCATCCTCGCCGTCATGCCCGTGATGTATTGGCAAATCTTCAGCATCGGCAGAAAAAAACCAAAACCGCAAGAACCATGAAAAAGCATATCACTTTGATTATCGCATTGCTCCTGACCATAAACCTCATGGCTCAAGAATCCGAATCCATGCTCCGACTCTCCGTCATCGACTGTATTGACTTGGCGTTACAAAACAACATAGAGCTAAAAAACAGTCAGTTAGAGATTGAAAAAGCCCAAGCCGTCAAAAACGAGGCAAGAGCGGAGTATTTTCCAACCATCTCAGCACAAGCCGTGGCTTTTGACGCGATGAACCCCATGATCAGCTTCGGCATTGAAGATATCGACAACGCTCTCGTGCGACAAACGCTTTACAACCTTTACGCCCAATATGGTCCTCTCTTAGGCTTGAAAAAAGAGTATTCCTTCGTCCAGAACGGAGTGATGATCAATGCCATGGCCACTGAGCCGCTTTTTGCCGGAGGACGCATCTACAATGGCAACAAATTGGCGAAATTGGGCATCGAAGCCGCAGAATACCAAGCCAAAATCAAAGAAGACGAGATATGCCTCCAAACGGAAAGCCTCTATTGGCAAATCATTTCTTTACAAGAAAAAATAACCACTCTTGACCAACTCGACCAACTTTTAGACACCCTTGAAAAAGACTTGAAAGGCGCTATTGAGGCTGGTTTGGCCATGCCCACCGACCAGTTCAAAGTCACGGTGAAGAAAAACGAAAGCCAGCTGAACAGGAAAAAAGTGGAGAACGGCATCACCTTACTGAAAATGGCCTTGGCACAATACATCGGCATCGACTGGCAGGTTATGATTCTCACGGACACTATAAATCTCGAAGACTCGCCCGACACCTACTATCAAGAGACCTCCACCGCTGTCGCTCAACGCAACGAGTCACACCTGCTCGACCTCTCGCTGCAAGCCGAAAAGTTGAAAAAGAAGATGACTTTAGGCGAAGCCTTGCCTTCCCTGCTCATAGGTGGAAGCGCCAACTATCATACGGTATTGGAAAACTCCAAGCCTAATGCTATGGTCTTCGCCATGCTGCAAGTACCCATCACCGACTGGCACAAAACCGCTTTCAAACTGAAAAAACACAAGCTTGATACGGAAATCGCCGAAAACACCCGCCGCGACCTCACCGAGAAAATGGAGATGCAAACCAACCAAGCTTGGTTCAACTTAGAACAGAGCTGGCTTCGTATCAACATGGCGCAAACCGCACTGAGCGATGCCGAGGCCAACCTGAAAATCACCCAAGACTATTACGAGGCGGGACTTGTGGCTTTATCCGACTTGTTGGAAGCCCAGACAATGCTCAAAAACAGCCATGACGAACTCAGCGACAGCCGTGTTGAGTATCGGCTCAACTTAATACAATACAAGCAACTAACTTGGTAAGGTTAAACAACGCGGGCATCTGCCTCTACTTTGTCTGAACAGCGTCGTTAAATTTCCGGTGTTCCCCTTTTTAATGTGCCTGTATGAATTCCAATCCTGCCTTGAGTCTCCTCAAAGTTTCCTCCTTCCCTATCAGATACATGATGTCAGTTGATCCCCCGGGGGTAGCCAACAGTCCCGACATGGCAATGCGCGAAGGCCACATCAGAGGGCCGTACTTGATGTTGTTGTCGGCGGCGACCTTCGCAAAAGCCTCACTCAACGTCTCCTCATCCCAATTCTCGATTTGATTTACCGCATCCATGGTGATCTTCAGAATGTCTATGGAGGATTCCAAAGTGGACTTGTTCTTCTTGTTGATATACATCTCAACATCATAAGGTGCCACTTCATAAAGGAACTGAAGCTTCGCCGGAATCTCCGAGAACTTGTTGATACGTGGCTGCATCAAAGTAGCGACCTTATTCCATTTCTCTTCCAAGAAAGTGCCTTTCACTCCCGAATACTCGAAAGCCATCTTCGAGAACTCCTCGAAAGGCATGGCTTGGATATGCTGTGCGTTGACCCAATCCAATTTCTGATAGTCGAACACGGCTGGGCTCTTGTGCAGTCCTGCCACCGAAAACACCTCGCAAAGCTCATCCATCGTAAAGATCTCACGCTCGTTCTTCGGCGACCAGCCCAACAAAGCGATGTAGTTGATGATGGCTTCCGGCAGATAGCCTTCCTCCACCAATGCCTGAAAACTCACTGCGCCATGGCGTTTCGAGAGCTTGCTCACCGTGCCGTCAGGGTTTTTACCATTGATCAACGGCAAATGGATATAGCAAGGCACTTCCCAGCCAAAGGCTTGATAAAGAAGGATGTATTTCGGGTTGGAAGACAGATATTCGCTGCCTCGGATGATATGCGTGATACCCATCAAGTAATCATCTACCACATTAGCGAAGTTATACGTCGGCATTCCATCGCTCTTCAGCAGGATTTGGTCATCAAGGGTCTCATTTTCAACCGTTATCTCACCGTAAACCAAATCATTGAAGGTGGTTGTACCTTCATGCGGCACCCTTTGGCGGATCACGTAAGGCTTGCCTTCAGCAAGATTCTTTTGCACTTCCTCTGCGCTCAAATCGCGGCAGTGGCAGGTACTCTCAAAAGGATTCTCCTTACTTTCCTCGTCCTCCACATCCTCGTCCTCTGTCTTGGAACAGAAGCAGTAATAAGCGGCACCTTTTTCGATCAATTTCTGGGCATATTCCTTATAAATCGCTTTGCGCTCGCTCTGCACATACGGGCCATAATCACCGCCCACATCCGGTCCTTCATCGTGGTGGATGTTAGCCGTTTCAAGTGTCTCGTAAATCACTCGGGTGGCGTCTTCCACATAGCGTTTCTGATCCGTGTCCTCGATACGGAGCACAAACTTTCCATGTTGTGATTTTGCAAAAAGGTAAGCATACAAAGCAGTCCTGAGGTTGCCGATATGCATATAGCCCGTTGGACTTGGGGCGAAACGTGTTCTTACTGTCATTGGGGATTAAGAATTTAGAATTAAAATTTTAGAATTTAGAGTTTTCAGGGGGCAAAATTACGATTTTTTCTTCCAGAAATCCGCTTTTTTGATATTCAATTCATCAGGGTCGAATACAGGTTCCTTTTTTTCTTTCTTTTGTTTCTCGTATGAGCGAAGTGCCCTGAATGGAATCATCGAAAGCAGCAGGATAGCGATGATGTTGATCCAAGCCATAGTACCCACGCCGATGTCGCCCAACGACCACATCAAGCTGGCCTTGTTGAGAGAACCGTAAAACACGGCGGCGATAAGCAGAATCCGCAAGACCCAAATAAAGACATGCTCCTTGCGGCCTTTGCCAAACAGATACACCAAGTTAGTCTCAGCGTAGTAATAATAAGCCATGATGGTGGTGAAAGCGAAGAAGAACAAAGCGAACGACACGACGAGGCCACCGATTTTTGCCCCTAACAAGGTGCTGATAGCCGCCGTGGTATATGACACGTCAGGTTCGCCTAACTGTGCCACCTGTGACGCATACAGCAGTCCTCCATCAGCGCCATAGACATTGTAGGTCTTGCAAGCCAGGATCATCACGGCGGTGGCGGTACATACAAGCAAGGTGTCAACATACACTGAGAAAGCTTGCACCAGCCCCTGTTTCACGGGATGGGTCACTTTGGCGGCAGCAGCCACAATGGGAGCCGTCCCCTGCCCCGCCTCATTGCTGTAGATGCCCCGTTTGACACCCCAGGCGATGGTGCTGCCCAAAATGCCACCCAAAACCTCGTTCATCCCAAAGGCACTGCGAATCATGTCGCCAAACACCGCAGGAACCTCGGTGACGTGAATGATGAGAATCACTATGGAGAGCAGGATATAGAGAACAGCCATGAAAGGCGCCACAATCTGCGCCACGTTGGCAATACGTTTCACTCCCCCGATGATGACGATACCGATAAGCAATGCCACACCCAACCCAATCCAAGCTGGATTGACATTAAAAGTGTTGGCAAACGACATGGCGATGCCATTAGACTGAACTGGAGGCAGGAACACCCCACATGCCACCACAGCACACACTGCGAAAATCACAGCCAACCATTTAGCATTCAATCCTTTCTCAATATAATAGGCTGGACCGCCACGATATTCCCCTTTATGGTTTTCTTTGAAAATCTGCGCCAACGTGGCCTCAGCAAACGCCGAACCCGCACCCAAAAAGGCTATGATCCACATCCAGACGATGGCTCCAGGACCGCCATAGCCGATGGCTGTGGCCACACCCACGATGTTGCCTGTGCCCACACGCCCCGAAAGCGCCATAGCAAAAGCCTGAAACGAAGTGATACCCGTTTTCTGTGTCTTATCGGTCGAAAACAGCAGACGCGCCATCTCACCAAAACGACGCACCTGCACAAAACGAGTTCCAAATGAAAAGTAGAGCCCTGCGATGAGGCACAGTGCCACTAACGCAGGACTCCAAACCCATTCATTTACAGTATTAATAATCTTCTCAACCATACTTTTTCACAAGTTACCTTCCACCGCCCGTTGTGCCAGAGCTCCTCGAAGAGCTGTTGGAAGAGCTAGTATTGGAAGAACGGCTGCTTGACGAGCTGTTGTTGGATCTGCCTGATCGACCGCTGCTTGAACTGGAGCTAGAGCTGGTTCCCGATCTTCCACTGCTGGAGGAGCTGTTGCTGCTCGGACGGGTCGTGGTACCGCTGTTATTGTTGCTTGAGCTGTTTGTGCTGGGGCGGGTGGTGACACCGCTGTTATTGTTGCTTGAGCTGTTGCTGCTCGGGCGAGTGGTCGTTCCGCTGTTATTGTTGCTTGAGCTGTTTGTGCTGGGGCGGGTGGTGACACCGCTGTTATTGTTGTTTGAGTTGTTTGTGCTGGGGCGGGTGGTGACGCCACTGTTATTGTTGTTCGAGTTGTTGTTGGGAGTGACTGGTGTGGCTCTGTAGCTTGAGCTGCCGGAGGTGCCGTTTCCTGGGCGAACCACTGCGGCGCCATTTGAGCCACTGCCTATGTTGTAGCCAGGAGTTTCATGCTCAGGATGATAGTTTGCCGGATAGCCGCCATAGTTGTGGTGGTGATGATAGGTGTGGTGATGTGGATCCAGCGGAGGTCTGCCGTCGAAGAAGCCTGGAGGATAACCACCCGGAGGCGGAGGCATGATCGGACGGTAGCCGTCATAGTAGAAGCGGTACGGTGACGGACGATGGTAGTGGCGGGGTCTTGGTCCCACATGAATGACTACCCAAGGCTCGTTGTGATAGCCATACCAGCAGAAACGCACTGGTTCAAAGTACTCGAAAGTGGTGAAGCTGTAAAGCTCGTCGCCAAGTTCGTAGTAAGGCATCACCGTGTAGGTCCAGGAAGGATTCGGACGGTAAGCCGGGATGCTCACCGCAATCCTCTTGATGCGACCAGGGCATATTCTCATATATTCTCTGGCATAGCAATGACCGTCATCAGGATCGAGATAAATGTAGAGATCGCCACGATAGGTGTAGTCTCCGATATTCTGAACATCATAGTAGATGGTGACCGAATTGGCGTTATAGGTCAGCACGGGTTGTGAGACCAAGACCAATTCTGGCGGGAAGCCGTTCGCTGCTTTGGCGATGATCATCCCCATCACTAACAGGGATGTCATAAAGAATTTCTTGGTTTTCATGATGCTTTGTTTTTAAGGGTTAAACGTCAAATTGAAAATTTGCAAATACCATTCCACAACGCGCTATTTGACCTGAACTCTGACTGAACCAGCATAATTGATATGTGGATGGGCTGAAAGGTATTCTGAAAGAGCCTCATTGGATGTTCGGAAGAGCGTAGTTCCGGGATCCTCATGCTCAAAATCGAAGGCCGACGACATGTAGCTGTTCATCACCACACGATAAGTCTTCTTCAAATCGAGTGGTTTGCCATCGGCCAAAGTCACCTTACAATCCTTCATCATACCTTCGTCATCGACAGAGAAAGAATAAGTGCAGCCTGCGCAGTAGTTCGGTCCACCATCAGTGAAAAACGACACGGCGAGGAAATCAACAATCTCCTGCCCTGTCATGTTGAAGACGACCAACTCGTTATCGAAAGGATCGAGCGATAATAGGTCTTTCAACAGAATCGGACGGACGGACAGACTATCGAAGCGGACACCGCCATAATTCTGGAAAGCCATATCACTGCCAGCCATGGCAAGGTCAGCATCAGCCATCAAGCAGCCGAGGCACTCATAGCAACTATCAATAGCGGCATCGTTGTAACCCATCACCTTTTTAAAGACTTCATTATCATTGAAACCGTCCACCATCGCTTTAACATGGTCATTCACCGATTTGACAGGGGCTATCGGGATGTTATGACTCTCCTTGGCAATCATTTTGCCCTTTTTATCAAAAGTAAAAGTACTCAATGTCAGATATTTAACCTTGTTCAAAGCTTGTGTAACCAGCACACCGTTGGAAAACGTATTGTCGTTGACAAGGGTATGTGTGTGACCACCAAAGATGGCATCCAGCTGCGGGAATTGCTCCGCCAGCTCCATATCATCCTCAAAACCGCAATGCGAAAGCAGGAAGAGGGCGTTACACTCGTCACGCAAATAAAGATACTCCGGCAAGACCTCCGCAATGGGGCGGAAATGACTGCCGCCAGCCTTGTCGGGGTGGAAATCAGGCAACCCGTTCAAACCCAACTGAATGGCACCTATAACACCGATTTTCAAGCCATTACGTTCAATGATAGCGTATGGCTTGCAGGGCATATTTAACGAATCATCGAAAGTGACGTTGGCACAGACGAAGGGAAACTGAGCCACATTCATCACGTTGCGCAGAGCCTCGACACCCGAATCCCACTCATGGTTGCCGAAACAGCTGAGGTTGAATCCCACGGCGTTCATCAGCTCTGCCATCGGGCGGGCGGGCTCGGCACAACGGTCGTTAATGGGGTTACCCGAGCGGTTGTCGCCCGCTGAAAAGAGCAACATGTCAGGATGCACAGCGCGAAGACTGTCGATCAAATAAGCTAACTTGGGGAAATTGTCGATGTTGGCGTGCATGTCGTTGATGGTGGCGACATAGAGTTTGGTTTCCTTAGGCTCGCAACCACTGAAAGCCACAGCCAACATCATTAGCAAAAGGAATGATAACTTTTTCATAACTTGACATAGATTTTTGAGTTGGCACGGATGGATCCGTCAAGGGCAATGAGGTTGCCATAAGCGTCTCTCACCTCTTTGATTTCTGTTTTTACAGGGATGTCCTGGTCTCTGAAATACGCCATGACCGCTGATTTCACTTTGGCGCCATAGTAAGTTTTGACAGGAATGTCGTTCACGAATACGTTCATAAGGATCTATTTTAAATTGTTTTTTCAAAAAGAATAGGCAAAAATACAAAAGTTTTATTGTTTTTTTTATTTTTGTGCATCATTTCAAAAACAAAAAAAATCATGAGATTAGACGGACGCAGAGAAAGCACAAATGTTGAGGACCGCCGTGGTAAGGGCGGCGCCGTGAAAGCCGGTGGACTTGGCTTGGGCGGCATCATTATTGTCGGACTGATTTGGTTGCTCACGGGCAGAGCACCCGACAGCAGCACTTTGCAGCAGATGACACAAGGCAGCAGCACCGAGTACACCGATGGCAAGGACTACAGTCAGGTCGATGTGGAGCTGATGCAGTTTTGCAAGCAAATTTTGGCGGGTACTGAAGATGTATGGACCGCCGAGTTCAAGAAAATGGGAAGAACCTACCAGCCCCCGAAAATGGTCATTTTCTCGGGAGCCGTCAGCTCGGGATGCGGCAACGCTACCTCCGACAGTGGACCATTCTATTGCTCCGCTGACCGAACCGTGTATCTCGACTTGGAGTTCTTCAAGAGCATGAAGAAGCAGATCGGCGCCGACGGCGACTTCGCCTACGCCTACGTGATCGCACATGAGGTGGGACATCATGTACAGAACCTACTGGGCACTTTGGACGAAGCTCACAGCCAAATGGCCAGGTATGGCAAGGACACCAAAGGCTATAACCAAACCAGTGTGCGCCTTGAGTTGCAAGCCGACTTTTATGCTGGTGTCTGGGCTTATAATGACAACAAAATGTTTGGCTCGCTGGAGGATGGCGACATTGAAGAGGCATTGAATGCGGCTGCCAAGATCGGCGACGACTATTTGCAGAAGCAGGCATACGGACGCACCATGCCCGAGACCTTCAACCATGGCACTTCAGAGCAACGCTCACGCTGGCTGAAGAAAGGTTTGCGTACCGGCGATGTCACCTTAGGAGACACGTTCTCGCCAAGCTATTCAGCCCTATAAACAATAAGGGTTAGGAGTTCTTCCAAATGATAGTCAAAACTCCTAACCCTTCAATAAACTAAGGTTTAATTAAACAATTCCTTGACATCCGGGGCTTTTTCGGCACCTTCGGAAGCTTGGAAATAAGGCATCTTGTCGAAGTTAAACATGCCAGCAATGATGTTGTTCGGGAAACGACGCAGATACTGGTTGAAGTCCTTTGCCTTCTCGTTAAAAACACGGCGAGCGTTAGCGATCTGGTTCTCGCAACCCTCGATGCTTTCCTGAAGATTTAAGTAGAGTGTGTTGGCCTTGAGGTCGGGATAACGTTCCACAATAACATTCAAGTTGGCACGCATTGTGCTCATCAACTCATCTTGAATTTTCTGATAATTAGCTAATTGCTGCTCATCAAGGTTTTTCATGTCAATCGTTGTGGCCGTAGCTTTGGCACGGGCTTCGACAATATTAGTGAAAGCCTCGCCCTCATAGTCGGAATACTGTTTGGCTGTGGCCGCCACATTCGGGATCTGGTCGGCGCGTTTTTGGTAAGCGGCCTGCACATCACCGACAGCTTGTTCCACCGTTTCCTGCTTGGCAACCAATTGGTTGTAAATTCTGACTCCCCAAAGCACACCAAGGACGAGGAGCACTAAAATAATTAATCCACCTTTTTTCATAATTTCAAGATTTTAAATACCTAATACTAATAGTTAGCAAAGAAACGGATTTTTTTTGTATTTTTGCAGGTTTAAAGACAATTTTTTAATTATGAAACCAAGTTTGAAGGATCCTGTTTTCAACCGTGGGTGCTGCAAGATGCGCGGCGAGTATGTGGAAAACCAACAAGTGTTGAACAGAAGTGCCTGTAAATTAAATGAATTCAATTGGATGAAAGACTATGAGGGTGTGCCTATGGAGGGACAGCCGCTCATCGCTGAAGTCCGATTCAAGAACGACCATAAAGATTTCTATACCTATCCCGAGGATCTCGAGTTGCATGAGGGTGAGTTGGTGGCCGTGGAGGCTGCCATTGGACACGACATCGGCATTGTGACGCTGACTGGCGAGTTGGCGGTACGGCAGATGAAGCGCAAGCGTTTCCGCACGCCTTTGGAAGAGATGAAAAAGGTATATCGCCGCGCCAGGGCCAACGACGTGGAGCGCTGGCTCTCAGCCATCGCACTGGAAGACAGTACCTTGTACCGCACCAGGACCATCGCTGAAAACCTTGGATTGGAAATGAAACTGAATGATATTGAATATCAAGGCGACAAGACCAAAGCCATTTTCTATTACACCGCCGATGGACGCGTTGACTTCAGAGAGCTGATCAAGAAATTAGCGGAGGAATTCCACATCAGGATAGAAATGCGGCAAATCGGTGTAAGACAGGAGTCGGCCAAATTAGGCGGCATCGGCTCTTGCGGACGCGAGCTGTGTTGTGCCTCTTGGATTAGTGATTTCCAGTCGGTTACGACCAATGTGGCAAGAGTTCAGCAACTCTCACCCAACCCCCAGAAATTGGCCGGCCAATGTGGCAAGCTAAAATGCTGCCTCAATTATGAATACGACGTCTATGTGGATGCCTTGAAGGACTTCCCCGACTCGAACATCCCTTTGAAATTCAAGAACGGCAACGCCATACACCAGAAGAACGATGTGTTTAAAGGCATCATGTGGTATTCCTACACGACCGACAAAAGCAACATCATGGCCATCCCTGTTGACAAGGTGAAAGAAATCATCGAGAAAAACAAAAAGAACGTGTTTCCGGAGAAGCTGGAAGACTACGCCATCACCAAGGAGCAACACACCAACACCAACGAGGGATACAACGAGGGAGACTTGAAGAAGATGAGTGATTGATTTAGAAGATAGAAGATAGAAGACAGAAGTAAGAAGGCTTAGAAGACGATGAAAAAGATTTGGGGGATTATAGGGTTATGTGTATTGTTAGTCAGTTGCGGAAGCAAAGGCTTTGACCAACGGAAGGTGATTCCCGAGGCGAGATGGGAGGTGGAGAACCGTGTGCCTTTCGACGTGACGGTGAATGATACGTTGGGTATTTACGCTTTCGGGATGAGTTTGCGTCATTTAGAAAATTACCGCTACAGCAACCTCTATGTATTTCTGCACACCACCATGCCCAACGGCAATATCACCCACGACACCATCCAATGTCTGCTGGCGGCGCCCGACGGACGATGGCTCGGGAAAAGCAGCGGCAGCATGAGAGATTTGCGCATCACTTTGAATCCCAATTTGCGTTTCCCTCTGGAGGGAATCTATCATTTTGAAATAGAGCAAGCCATGCGGGAGCCAGTGCTGAAAGGCATCTCCGACATCGGACTGTTTATCGAGAAACAACCATAAAGAACTGTTATGCAAGTACAAAGCAAGAAAAATAACGGAAAGAAAACGAAAAAAAACAATGACGACGGGCGCAAAGCCGTGAAAGTGCTATGGTGCATCTTCGGCATCGGCATCATCCTCGTCGTACTGTTTTTCTTTTGTGTCGCCAAAGGCGTGTTCGGCGTGATGCCGACTTTCGAGGAGCTTGAAAACCCGCAGACCAACTTGGCCACCCAGATCATCTCGTGCGATGGCAAGGTATTAGGCAGCTACTATGTCGAGAACCGCTCCAACGTCTATTACAGCGATCTCTCCCCTTACCTCCCCCAGGCTTTGATCAGCATCGAAGACGAGCGTTTCGAGAAACATGCGGGCATCGACACCAAGTCGTTGTTCCGTGTGGCTTTCGGCGTGATCACTGGCAACAAGAAAGGCGGCGGCAGCACCATCACACAGCAGCTGGCAAAGAACCTCTTTCCCCGCGACGAGAACCTGAGCACGGTGAGGCTGGTCATCCGCAAATTCCAGGAATGGATCACCGCCACCAAACTGGAATACAACTACTCGAAGGACGAGATCATCGCCATGTATCTCAACACGGTGGCTTTCGGCCATAACGCCTTCGGTATCCGCTCAGCGGCCAAGACTTTTTTCGACAAAGACCCGAAAGAGCTTAATTTGGAGGAATCCGCTTTGATGGCCGGTGTGGTGAACGCCCCCACGAGGTTCAGTCCTGTGCGCAACCCCGAGCGTTCCATGCAACGCCGTAACTTAGTGCTGAAAAGCATGGCGAAAAACGGCTACATCACCCAAGAGGTGTATGATTCTGTCTCGCAGATCCCGATTGACATGTCGCATTTCGGCGTGATGGATCACAACAGCGGCCAAGCCACTTATTTCCGCGAGCAGCTGCGCAAGGAGCTTACTGAATGGTCGCAGACCCACTTCCGCGCTGATGGCAAACCCTACAACATCTACCGCGACGGACTGAAGATCTACACCACCATTGACTCAAGGATGCAGCGTTACGCCGAGGAAGCCGTGAAGGAATTCATGGGAGGGAGCCTTCAGCCAAGCTTCTACAAGCATTGGAAAGGCCGTAAAAACGCCCCGTTCTCCCTAAACGACAAGGACAAGATTGACGAACTTCTGATAACCTCCATGAAACGCAGTGACCGTTATCGCACGTTGAAGAAACAAGGCATGGATCCCGATTCCATCCGTAAGGTCTTCGACATTCCAGTGGAGATGACCATTTTCTCGTGGGATGGCCCCATCGACACGGTGATGTCGCCTTGGGATTCAATCATGTATTACAAATGGTTCTTGCAGGCCAGCCTGGTCTCCATCGAGTCGCATACCGGCCATGTGAAAGCCTACGTCGGCGGCATCGACTACCGTTTCTTCAAGTACGACCATGTGACTCAGGCCCAGCGCCAAGTTGGATCCACCTTCAAGCCATTCCTTTATTCGCTGGCCATGCAGGAAGGAGAATACACCCCTTGCACCAAGATTCCCAACATCCCATACAACATCCAACTTGAGGACGGCAAATTCTGGTCACCACGCAACTCAGGTGGCAAACATGTGAACGAGGAAGTGACATTGAAATGGGCTTTAGCCCAGTCAAACAACTGGATTTCGGCCTACTTGATGAACCGTTTCGGTCCACAGGCCGTGATCACTATGGCGAGACGAATGGGTGTGGAGTCACCCATCGACCCCGTTCCCGCCATCTGTTTAGGCGTGTGTGACCTCAAGCTCATCGAGATGGTAGGGGCCATGAGCACATTCGCCAACCAGGGTGTTTATATCAAGCCCATGTTCATCACCAAGATCGAGGACAAAAACGGCAACGTCATCCAGCGTTTCATGCCAGAGGAGAACGAGGCCATGAGTGAGGTGACCGCCTACAAGATGGTGGAGCTGATGAAAGGCGTGGTGCAGAGCGGCACTGGTGTCCGTTTGAGATACATGTACAAGTTCGACAACCCCATCGCCGGCAAGACTGGCACCACACAGAACCAGAGCGACGGCTATTTCATGGGCATCACGCCCGACCTCACCACAGGCGTTTGGGTTGGCGCTGAAGACCGCAGCGTGCATTTCCGCAGCACCGAGTTGGGTCAAGGATCACGCACAGCACTCCCTATCTGGGCCTTATACATGCAACGGGTCTATAAAGATCCCACCTTGCACATCAGCAAGGGAGACTTCCCCAAGCCGACGGCACCCGATGTGGACTTGAACTTCGACTGCGGGAAGCTGGAAGTTGACTATGACGCGGTGGAATATATTGATGTGTTTTAAAAAACAAGGCTATGGCAGGTTCCAATTTTGTTGATTACGTGAAGATTTGTTGCCGTTCAGGCAAAGGCGGTGCTGGTTCGTTGCATTTCCGCCGTGAAAAATATATCCCGAAAGGAGGTCCCGACGGTGGCGACGGCGGTCGTGGTGGTGACATCATCATGCGCGGCAACGCCCAGATGTGGACCCTGCTGCACCTGCGTTACACCAAACACCTGATGGCAGAAGACGGTGTCCCTGGAGGCAGCAATCAGCTCACGGGAGCTGCTGGCAAGGATGTCTATATCGACGTGCCTCTTGGCACGGTGGCCTACGAAGCCGAGACCCGCAAGCCTTTAGGCGAGATCACCGAGGACGGTCAGACCGTGGTGCTGCTCAAAGGCGGTCGCGGCGGCAAGGGCAACGCCTTCTTCAAGTCGGCCACCATGCAAGCGCCTAAATTCGCGCAGCCTGGCGAGCCCTCACAGGAAGCCTGGATCGTCATGGAGCTTAAGCTGCTGGCCGACGTAGGGCTGGTAGGTTTCCCCAATGCCGGAAAATCCACGCTACTCTCCGTGGTGTCAGCGGCAAAACCCGAGATAGCCGACTATCCCTTCACCACCTTGGTGCCCAACCTCGGCATCGTCAGCTATCGCGGCCACCGCAGCTTCGTGATGGCCGACATCCCCGGCATCATCGAAGGTGCAGCTGAAGGCAAAGGATTAGGTATTAGATTTTTAAGGCATATCGAACGCAACTCCACCCTACTCTTCATGGTGCCTGCCAACAGCGAGGACGTGAAAAAAGAATATGACATTTTGCTTAATGAGCTGAAAAAATACAACCCCGAACTGATGGATAAAGAACGTCTTTTAGCCATCACGAAATGTGACTTGGTGGATGATGACACCATCAAGGAAATCAAGAAACATCTGCCAAAGAAGGTGCCGCACGTGTTCATCAGCTCTGTCATTGGGAAAGGCATTCAAGAACTAAAAGATTTGATCTGGCTGACATTGAACAAAGATGACGATGGCTGGGATTGACGCTCAACTATTTCTTTTCCTAAACGGATTACATGCCGACTGGCTCGACCCGATCATGGTGGCTATCACAGAGATGTGGCCATGGGCACCTTTATATATACTGTTGCTTTTCATGGTCTTCAAACAATATGGCAAACGCGGTTGGTGGATCCTGTTGGCTGTCGCCGTGGTAATCCTTTGTTCCGACCAACTCTCCGCCCATGTGTGCAAGCCGTTGTTTCACCGGCTTAGACCATGTTTCAACACTGATTTAGAGAAACTTGTGCATCTTCCCAAAGGTCTTCCCGGTGGGCGTTACGGTTTTGTCTCATCCCATGCCGCCAATACTTTTGCCGTGGCAGCTTTTTTGACAACAGCACTTCGGAAAAGCTATCGCCACATCGGATGGTGGCTTTATGGCTGGGCTTTTATTTCAAGCTACAGCAGGATATATGTAGGTGTACACTACCCTGGCGACATCGTGGCTGGGGCGGTGTTAGGGATATTGATCGGATTGATAATCGGGAGATTAATGAAATTAGTCTTCAAAAACCACCTGAATGGTAGAGCGGATGTCGATACCCCAAAGTGAAGCCATTTTAGCGTGGTTAAGTGCGATTTCAAGATAACCGTGCGTGCCGAAAAACGCCACAGGATCAAGCGGATCCACATCGTCATAGCTTTCTGAAAGCTCATCAATGGTATAGAGATCGCCCTTCACCTTTATAATAAAGTTCCTTCCCTTGCCCACCTCGTCAAACAACTCCTTGGAAATATTGGTGATAAGGTTGTCGTAGGCATCAATATGGATGACAATTCCCTCGATGATGTTGTTTTTAACAATAGCACAGAACACGCCACCATTGTTAAGTTTCTCACGTTTGGCTCCGATGTTTGACAGCGGCTCGCCTTTGGCAATCATCACGGCGACTTTGGCGAAACGGTCGCGGGTGCTAAAAGTATAGAAATTAGTGTCTTGCTCCACATCAATAAACACTGCTTCCTCGTATTCGTCATCAAGAATGTGGCTGAAGATGCCGTTGTCCGTCGAGATGAAATATTGTCCGTGCGCCTTCACCACCACATGAGGATAGACATCAGACTCGATGGTCTCCACCGCAATGATATGAATGGTGCCTTCCGGGAAGTTTCGGTAACAATTATGCAACGCAAAACCTGCCTCGGCGATATTGAAAGGACTGATATCGTGTGTGATATCCACTATTGTGGCATTGGGCATTTGAGACAAAATAACACCCTTCACCGCCGCTGCATAATAGTCGGAGGTACCCCAATCGCTTGTCAACGTAATGATCGCCATTTGTAGCCCGAAATTTATGTTTGCAAAGATAAAACTAATTATGAAAAGATAAAGCAACATTTCATTACCTTTGCAAAAAATTACGAACAAAAATGGCAGAACAGATACTCCAGATAGAAAATGTTGATCCGAAAGACCTTTACGGTCCCAACGACCGATATTTAGACAAGGTTAAAGCCCTGTTTCCCAAGCTGAAGATCATCGCACGCGGTGACTTCGTGAAGGTGATAGGCGACGAGGAGGAGATGGAATATTTCATCAGCCGATATGAAATGCTTACCTTACAATTGGAGCGGAAAGGCAAAATTGACGAGCGCGACATCGAGGATGTGATGATGGCGAACACCGATGTTGAGCTTCAGCAGAAGATGTCGGAGAGCGATGTGTTGGTATTTGGCCGCGGCGGGATGCCCATCAAGGCCATCACTGCCAACCAAAAGCGTATGGTGAGTGCCTCGGAACACAAGGATTTGATTTTCGCCATTGGTCCAGCGGGTACTGGCAAGACCTACACCGCTGTCGCCTTGGCTGTAAGGGCACTGAAGGCCAAACAAGTCAGGAGAATCATCCTGACCCGTCCTGCCGTGGAGGCTGAAGAACATTTAGGATTCCTGCCTGGCGACTTGAAAGACAAACTCGACCCGTATCTTCAGCCTCTATATGACGCTTTGCGCGACATGATTCCATCGGCAAAACTCGAAGGCTATCTGGAGGACCACACCATCGAGGTCGCTCCACTGGCCTTCATGCGAGGCCGCACCCTTGATCACGCCTTTGTGATTTTGGATGAGGCCCAGAACGCCACCCGCAGCCAGCTCAAGATGTTCCTCACCCGCATGGGCCGCTCCGCCAAGTTCATCGTCACCGGCGACATCACCCAAATTGACTTGCCACCCAAGACACCATCGGGACTGCCGCAGGCTATGGAGGTCCTAAATGATGTCAACGGCATCGAGTTCATCATGTTAGATGACAAAGATGTGGTCAGGCATAAGCTTGTGACAGACATCATTAATGCGTATAAGAGAAGACAGGAGAGAGAAGACAGAAGTCAGGAGACGGAAGACAGAAGTCAGGAGACAGAAGAAACAATTCAACAACTCAACAATTCAACAACTCAACAATAAATGAACACGTTAACTCGAACAGATTTCCATTTCCCTGGCCAAACCAAGGTGTATCACGGCAAAGTCCGCGATTGTTATTTTATCAATGATCAATATCTGGTGATGGTGGCCACTGACCGCATCTCTGCCTTTGATGTGATTTTGCCCAAAGGCATCCCGTATAAAGGTCAGGTGCTCAACCAAATAGCTTCCATGTTCCTCGATGCCACCGCTGACATCGTGCCCAACTGGAAACTCGCTACGCCCGACCCGATGGTGACGATTGGCAAATTATGCAAGCCCTTCCCCATTGAGATGATCATCAGAGGTTATTTGACGGGAAGCTCATGGCGCACCTATAAGAGCGGGCAACACACCATTTGCGGGGTTCAAATTCCTGACGGCATGAAGGAACACCAGCGCTTTGCTGAACCGATCATCACCCCCACCACCAAAGCCGAGGAAGGCCACGACGAAGACATCTCACGCGAAGAGATCATCGCCCGGGGCTTGATTAACGAAAGCGACTATGCCCAAATAGAGGACATTACCCGCAAGTTGTTCCAAAGAGGTACTGAGATCGCCGCCAAACAAGGCTTGATTCTGGTGGACACCAAATACGAGTTCGGCAAGATTGGCCACCAGATTGTGCTGATGGACGAGATCCATACCCCTGACTCGTCGCGTTATTTCATCGCCGACCAGTACGAGGAACGTTTCGCCAAAGGTGAGCCGCAGGTGCAGCTCTCCAAGGAGTTTGTGCGTGAGTGGCTGATGGCCAACGGTTTCCAAGGCAAGGAAGGCCAACAGGTACCAGAAATGACCCCCGAATACGTGGAAAGCGTTTCGGAACGCTATATCGAACTTTACGAAAAGGTGACAGGACACAAGTTCGAAAAAGCCCTTGATTCAGAAGATCTGGCGAAACGGATTGAAAATAACATCATGGATTATTTAATTAAGAATTAAGAATTTAGAATTATGAGAAAGACATTTTTGATTGTCGTGGCGTTGCTATCCATGATGATAGCGAGAGCCGACGAAGGCATGTGGTTGCCCTATTCGTTAAACGGACAGAACCTGGCTGAGATGCAAGCTATGGGCTGCAAACTCACGGCTGAACAGATTTTCAGCTTCAACCAGCCCAGCATCAAGGATGCCATTGTCCAATTTGGTGGCGGATGCACAGGCGAGATCATCTCCCCCGAGGGACTGTTGCTCACCAACCACCACTGCGGCCTGAGCTATGTACAAAAACACTCTTCGGTGGAGCACGACTATCTCACCGACGGCTTCTGGGCCAACAACAAGAACGAGGAACTGCCCAATCCCGGCCTCTCTGTGTTGTTTTTAAATAAGGTGGAAGACGTGACCGAAATAGTGCTGAAAGGCGTGACTGCCGAAACCATCGAAGCCGAGCGTGAAACCTTGGTGGCTCAGAACATTAGCCAGCTTGAGAAAGACCGCAAAGGTGACCGCAAGGTGCGCGTCGAAGTGGTGCCGTTCTACAGCGGCAACCAATATATCCTTTTTGAGTACGACGAGTATAAGGATGTGCGACTGGTGTGCTGTCCTCCGTGGGGCATCGGCAAGTTCGGCGCCGACACCGACAACTGGACATGGCCGCGCCACAAGGGCGACTTCAACATCTTCCGCGTTTACACCGCCCCTGACGGCAGCCCCGCCAACTATTCCAAAGACAACATCCCCATGAAGAGCAAGTGGTTCCTTCCCATTAATCTCAATGGTGTGAAACCCGGTGACTATGCCATGATCCTCGGCTATCCCGGCAGTACAGACCGTTACTCCACCTCTTATACCGTGAAGAATGTGATTGAGGAGGAAGGCCCTGCCATCATCGACTGCCGCACCACCAAGCTCGACAACTACCGCAAGCACATGGATGCCGACCAGGAAGTGTTCATCATGTACGCCTCCAAGCAAGCCAGTGTGTCGAACTACTGGAAATATTACATTGGCCAAGTGAAACAACTGAAGCGCAATCATGTATATGACAGACGTTTAGCTCAAGAATACGACTTCAAGACATGGGTCAATGCCGACATCAAACGCAAGGCCGAATACGGAAATATTTTTGAAGGTATTGAGCGGAAATGGCAAATCCTCGACGAGATTCAGAAGTCGTTCGTTTATCATCGTGAAGCTGGTTGGAACGGTGGTGAAGCAATTGCTTTCAGCAGAAGATTTCGCAGGTTGAACGACTCCATCGTGGCTAAAGCCGACAAAGAATGGATTAAGGAAACCGCTGGCAAGATGCAAGGCAGCGTGGATGCCTTCTTCAAGGATTACAGCATGCCTTTAGACCAAGACGTGACAGCGGCATTGCTGAACTTATTCTACAAAAACATCCCCGCTGACCTAATGCCTTCAGAGGTTTTGAGAATCGGACAGGAAAACGGTGGCGACTTCACTGGATACATCGCCAAGGCTTTCGAGAAGAGCGTGTTCACTGATAAAGCACGTCTCGAAAAGTGGTTGCAAAAGCCAAAGAGCCTCGACAAAGATCCCATTTACGCCCTATCCATCAACATCGTTGACTCTTATATTGGCTTATACGACCGCTATGAAGAAGCCCAAAACCTCGGCAATGCCGGCGAGCGCCTTTACATGAAGGGTCTGATGGAGATGCAAAGCGACCGCAACTTCTATCCCGATGCCAACTTCACCATGCGTTTGACTTATGGCACGGTGGAACCTTACAAGGCCGCCGATGCCGTCAACTACAACTACTACACCACTATGGACGGTGTGATGGCCAAGTACGTGCCTGGCAACTGGGAGTTCGACATCCCGCAGAATGTGCGTGATCTATACTATACGAAAGATTACGGTCGTTATGCCAACGAGAAGGGTGAGCTTGTGGTTAACTTCATCACCACCAATGACATCACTGGAGGCAACTCCGGCAGTCCTGTCATTGACGGCGAGGGCAACCTCATCGGCTTGGCCTTCGACGGCAACTGGGAGGCCATGAGCGGCGACCTCAGTTTCGAGCAAAAAGTACAACGCACCATCTGCATGGATGCCCGTTATCTGCTTTGGTGCATCGAGAAAGTGGGCAAATGCGACAATATCATCAAGGAGTTGGTGATTAAATAGCCTCTCCCCCAACCCCCTCTCCAAAGAGAGGGGGTAAAGAAAACAATGAGCAGAGGTTTCATCAAAGAAGGCGACCAGGAAGAAATTCCAAGGGTACCGCTGAGGGCTTACCTCCCTGACGGTGTGCCTAACTATGTCACCAAAGAAGGACTTACAGCACTCCATGAGGAGTTGGAAAGCCTGGAGGCAGAAAAAACCAAGGCGGGCGACAATTACATCATGAGCAACTTCATCTTTGCCTCGATGAAGTTGCTCATTGACCGTATCAACAGTGCCATTGAAGTCGATCTATCCAAGGCAAACAAGGGCACGGTAAGCTTTGGTGCATGGGTGCGCTACAACGGACGCGTGGTAAGGATTGTGGGAGTGGACGAGGCCGACATTTCGAAAGGACTGCTCTCGTTCGTCTCTCCTTTGGCCAAAGCCCTGACTGGAAAGAAAGTTGGTGATGTCATCGAATTGAAGGGCACCGAACGAATCACGGTTGAGGAAGTGTCGTTTGAACCGATGGAACTTACGGAGGTGACGGGGGTAAAGTCCGCCGAAGCCACAGTGTCCACCGAAGCCACAGCAGCTACAGACAGACGAAGTCAGGGAACGATTGAAGAAAAACTCTCTCAAATAGCAAAGACCCAGCAGGAGGCCCATCACGATGATGTGAACCTGCCCGACAAGACAGACGAGTCCCATCAATTTGAGCCCGAAGTGAATCCCATGGAATTCCTCCCCATTGTCAACGAGCGAGGCAACATCGCGGGAAGGGCGTTGTATATGGAACTGCACAAAGGCAACAAGATACTGCATCCTGCCGTTCATCTTCATGTTATTAATAGTAATGGAGAAATCACTAGACGTTACTGGTGGCATGTTGCGTTTGGGGAGACCCCTGAGAAGACGCTCAAGCGTAAGATGGCAGAAGTTTTTGGTTTGTCAGAAGTGAGGCCGAAATTGAAGAAACAATACATCAGAGAGGCCAAGACCGAGAAGGAGTTGGTTTACGTTTTTACAATTGTTTCTGAAGAAGCATTGCCCGAAACTCCTGAGGGGAAGAATTATATTGAGGTTTTTGAGAAGGATTAAGAAGCGTCACCATTATTGAGCGAGAAATTATGCTTTTTTATTTCCGGAAATGTAAACTTATGGTTTACAGCATCGCCAACAATCATATTGCTATCATTTTTCGTCATTTTGACATCGATTTATGCCACAAAGCTAAGTACATGACAAAATTTTAAAAATATCTATATCTGTTTGTCTATCAGGGTTTAAGAGGATAGAGGATATGGTGTCGAGGCCGTACTTGAAAAAGGAGAAGGCTCTTCTACCGTTGTTAAGCGTCCTGATAGGCTTGAT